>OGHM01000010.1_pt1 | contig 114740 bp, 81 predicted proteins | sample 1571531 | NCBI WGS metagenome assembly OGHM01 (sample SAMEA2582031, study PRJEB24529) | metagenome | biome: Human gut stool | place: China | collected 2011 | reverse complement strand
TTATGAGATAAAAACTTATCTCATTCTCAATCACTTATAAAAAATACGTACTTTCAGACAGGGAAAGTATTATCTCCCCTTGGTCATCTATGTTCTCGCTTTATTCATTGGGTACGAACTTATTGATGCCTTTCAAATGAAGATTCCGGAAACGGGAAATGGCAATCTCAAGACAACAGATTACCTTTCCAGTGCGCTTCCTGATGCCAAGACTGACAGCTTGTTAGGCAGTAAGATGGATAATACGGAAAGGAAATATGGCAGAATCACTGACCTTACCGGCCTAGAGGGCATGGAGAGTGATCGTGATTCTGTGAGAAAAAAGGAAGAATTTGAGTCTCAGTACAACAAGAAGGAGGCTGAACTGATCAAAAAACAGGAAGCAGAACAGGAAGAGCTCAAGAAACTCAGGGCTATGCAAAGTCGTGTGAGAGAAAATTCCTCCAGAGAATCTGCCTCAAATGATGAGTTTGTGGCTCCAGTAAGCAATTCTGAAATTGCCCGTCTGCAACGAAAGCGAAGAACCCAAAGCTGGGAAGAGATGAATAGAAATCTTTCTGGTGTGGCTTCTTTCTATGATTCAGGTGAGAATGAAGAAGAACGTTCATCCAGCAGATTCCGTTCTTCCGGCAAAGCAAACTCTTCTGATATTCATGAAGAAAGAAAGGATTCGCATGTTAAGAGTCATGAGACGGTATCTTCTTCAACGGATGAAACTCCAGAGATGGTTACCAAGAAGAGTAAAGATGTATCCGATTACTTCAATACCCTTGGCATTGAAAAAAACAAAAGCAAACTTATCTCTGCCATTATTGATGAAGAAGTGAAGGCCGTTGATGGAACCAGAGTTCGTCTGCGTCTCCTGGATGACATTGAAATCGGAGGCACCACTGTCAATAAGGGTACTTATATCTATGCCCAGATGAGTGATTTCGGCAAACAAAGGGTCAAGGGTAAGGTGGAGAGCATCTTCTTTGAGGAAGAAATCCTGAGAGTCAGCCTTTCCCTCTATGATACTGATGGGTTGGAAGGTCTCTATGTTCCTCAAAGCAGTTTCAGAGAAACAACCAAGGACATAGCCTCTTCTGCTACTCAAGGCAGCAATTTGATGGAATCATCCACAGGAGGTACAGGTATCAAGAGCTGGGCTTCGAGAACCATGTCCAATGCTTCCCAAAAGGCGATGAACGCTCTGGGAAGAAATGTCAAGAAGAACAGAGCCAAGCTCAAGTATGGAACCAAAGTGTATTTGGTGGATACATCTTCCAAACATGGCAGGACGAAATTATAAACCATTTAAAAGCATTTGCGACAAAATTATAAGAAATGAAACAGTTCAAGAATAAAGTATTGACACTCATCGTGATGTGTCTGTTCAGTATGGGAGTCATGGCACAGAAAACATTTTATGATATGGAACGCCTCACAGTTAATGAGAATGTGTCTTCCATCATCACAGCATCAGAGCCTATCCGCATGGTGGATATCTCTACGGATTCCATCGTGGGTGACAAGCCTTTGGATAATGTCATCCGACTCAAGCCCACCTCTTCCCATCATCAGGATGGTGAGGTGATGGGTATTGTGACCATCATCACTGAACGTTATCGCGTGCAATATGCCCTGGTTTATACAAGCAAGATGGAAGAGGCTGTAGCAGATAAGGAAGTGGAGCTTGTTGAACGAAATGCCTTCCATAATCCTGTGATCAGCATGTCGACCCAAGATATGGTGGCATATGCCATGAAGGTATGGAATTCACCAGCCAAGTATAGGGGAACCTACAGCAATCATCATAAACTGAAGATGCGTCTCAACAACATCTATGTTGTGGGAGAATACATCTTTGTGGATTTCTCAGTAGAGAATCTTACCAATTTGCAGTTTGATATTGATGAGCTGCGCTTCAAGCTTCAGGATAAGAAGCAGCAGAAGGCCACCAATGTCCAGACCCTGGAGCTTAAACCGGCACTGCTTCTTGATAGAAGCTTATCTTTCAAGAAGGGTTATAGAAATGTAGCCGTCTTGAAGAAGATGACTTTCCCTAACGATAAGGTTCTCTCAATTGAACTTAGCGAGAAGCAAATCAGTGGTAGAACCATCTCTCTGCAGCTCGATTACGAAGATGTGCTCTCTGCAGATTCCTTCTCCTCCCTCCTACTGCGTGAACAATAAAAGCAAGAAGTATGAAGAAGTATTATGTAAAGATTCTCAAGAAGAGCTTATGGATGATGATTCCGGCTCTCTTGTTTTCCTTATCCTCAAAGGCGCAGAATCAGGGCAGCCATCTGATGGTTGCGGTGGGTGGAGCCTATCCCAGGACCTTGGAAACGACTCTTTCCTATGAAAGAGAAACCTTATATCATAATGCCTGGGAGTACTTTGCCACCTGTACCATCCAATATGATGAGGATCCGGAGGCAGGCCACATTACCAGGACATCGTTTTGGCACAACTATAATACATGGGGTGTGGGTGCTGCCTACAAACCATGTGTTACCAGAGGCAGAAACCACCATGGAAGTCTCAGGGTTGGAGCCAGTGCAGGAAGTGATTTGAACAAGGCAATAGGTGCAGTTCATGTCGGCTACGAACATACCTATAATTTATATGATGGATGGAGTTTCTTCTTTTCAGTAAAGGAAGATATCACCATCAGGGGAAAGGAGCGTTTCAAGACCGGTGTGAACCTGGGATTGAAGATACCCCTTTAACATTTAAAGAGATTCATGACAATGAAACAGAAATATATTTCTATTTTTTGTGGACTATTGACAGTCCTTCTACAAAGTCTATTGGTCTCATGTGACGAGCATGAGCCAATCGACTATGGTCATCACATAGGTTATGTTCTTTGTGAAGATCATAGTTGTATGGACACTGCTGCCTTCTTTTCCCAGAATTCCAAGAAGGCTGTGGGAGTGGTATTTGCAGAAGCAACAGAGAAGCATCCGGCAATGGCAGTCATGCTGAATGAAGCCCATGGAGCTTTCAGTGATTCCTTGGGACTGGCTAATGGTACAAGCCAGGATATAGAAGCTTTTGATGGTTTTACCAATACTGTAGCCATGTTCAACAGTGGAGTCCAAAAAACGGGTAAAGGTTCTCCTATAGCCTTGGAGATGTTCAACTTCCATCATCATGGTCAAAGTGACTATATTCCGAGTGTGGCAGAACAACGACTTCTGATGAAAAGTGCTCCTCATATAAATTCAATTATTGGAAAACTGGGAGGACAGCCGATAGACCTGTCTTTAGACACCTGGTATTGGACATCTACGGAAGTCAAGGAAAACCCTAACTTCCAGGCTTGGCTCTGTTCTTCTGCCAATGGTGGAATCATGGAAACACCCAAGACTGAAAGCCATAAGGTGAGAGCCATCGTCAAGTTGAACTATCCGAATTAAGAATTTAAAATCAATCTGATATGGGATTTTGGAAAGAAATGGGTGTAAAAGCCCTTGAAAAAGGAAAAGGTCTTTTTAGAGGTGGCAAGCAAGCCACAGAAGCAGCCAAACACACTGAGGAAATTGTAAAGGGAGCTAAAGTCTCCATGCAATCCAAATCAAAGTTCAATGCCATTCCAAAGTCTAAGGAAACTCTTGCAGCTTCCAGAGAGGCAGTTGAACAGGTAGCCATGAAAGAGAAGAATGTTGGAAAAACGGCAGGAAAAACTTCCAAAGCATCGAAAGAAATGGCAGCAGATGAAGCCAAGGAAGCGGTCAAAGAATCCACTCATCAGGCAAAAGAGGCTACCCAAAAAGCTGTGAAAGGGAATAGTACCCTAAAGAATGCTGCGATGTTCTATACCAAGAACCCAAAGGTTTTGGGCTGGCATGCTGCACTTGGGCTTGGTGGTTATAGCTTGATTTCCGGTAAAGGAGTCATTGACCCGCTTCTTTATCTCATTGGTGGCAAAAAAGCTCAGGAAAATGGTCTTGGAGGTATGGTTGGTCAGGTAGCAGCTGGTGAAAAAGCCCCAAAGATTTATGAAACCGTAGCAAATGCTGCTGGTTCTGTAATCGATGAAGGTGTCGGCTTTTATCAATTCAGCAAAAACTCCCTGGGGAATGCAATGGGTGAAATGACCAATCCATATCAAATGGGGAATGGCTATGTGGGAAATGGCATGGTAAATAACGGTAATGGTCAATACTATGACCCAACCACTCAACAGGTACCTAACCTTTATCAGGCAAGTAATCCTGATACGCAGAGCCAGGAAGGAATGGTTGAACATATGATGGGAGGTATGAACAACCTGGTAAACCAGGTGTCAGGTGGTACGGTATCGAAGATGAATATTCTCGCTTTAGCCCTATCTTCCTATATGATGTTCGGCCGCTTTGGCTGGCTAAGTAAGGCTGCCAGTTTGCTTCTGGGCGGAATGACATTGAAAAATATCAATAACCGTCAGCTTTCCCCTCTGCAGCAAAGACAGTCAAACGTTCAGCAGGGCAATCAGTACAGAAATCCATCAGCAGTGTCCCCTTCACAGGAGACTCCTATGTTCAAGAGTTTGGAAAATCCTATAGAAAGCGAGGAAGATAACATCACCTATCGCTCTAGAAGGATGTAAAAAGAGTAGATACAGCTAAAAACAAGCACAATGAAGAAAAATTATAAAGATATGCTTCTTGAATCTGAAAGTGGCTTCATGATGCCATTCCCCCTGGAAGATCAGGAGGAACTCCAGATCTCTTTAGGCTATGGGGAACAGCAGCATCCTGAAGATGGAACACCATTCAACCATCAGGGTGTAGACCTGCTCACCAACGGAAAACCTCTCTATGCGATGGCCTCCGGCATGATTATCGGTGCCGGGCATGATAGTATTCATGAGGATTATATCATAGCCAAGTATGGAAAATATGAGGTCAAGTATGGTCATCTCATGGAAGCTTATTGTCCTTATGGAACCGTCATCAAGGCAGGACAGAAAATCGGCAAGAGCGGTCCCTTCTTACATCTGGAAGTCAGATTCGATGGAACAACCGTTGATCCTATGGAATTCCTTTCCATGATCTGGGCCAATATCCAGCAGCTGGCAGCAATGGGTATCCATTCTGCTCCTATGGTGGAAAAGCTTGGAGGAAAGAAGGTCAAAACCAAGTATGACAAGGAACAGGATGAGATTCTGCTGATGATGATGCGGTGGCTTCCATCGTACATGAATGAACTGAGAACAGGAAGCTATGCTCCTCCGAAAAGACTGAAGACCATGCTCCGGCATATTTTTTCAGAGGCTGCGGAACGCAATTTTCTTTTTGAAAAGCTTCCTGATATGGGAAATCCACTGGGACTTACTGACAGTAGCCTACCTTTGGCAGAAAAGATTCAAAACCTTCTTATAGAAGACTTCCTTGGATATTCATGGTTGCGTTACAATGCATGTCCGGCTTCCTGGAGTGAGACTCAAAAAAAAAACTTTCTCATCAAGTTGCCCAAGATGGATTAGTGGTGGATCCACTTTCTGATTTAAGTATTGAAGTGGAAAGCTATGACATCAAGCATGAAGCCTATGTGTATTTCGATACATCGGGAAGAAGATGCTGGACAAAGGCATGGTTCAACGGAAGGGAAAAGGGAGAAAATGCAATTGAGATTACCCGACTACAAGCAATCAAGTTCATCAATGACGAGATTTCAGAGGAAGATTGGCTCAGCAGATTCTATCCCAAACAGATGACAGTTTATCATAAAGCCATCGAGCAAGCTCGTCAGCAGCTCCTCGGTTTCTAATTCCTATCAAAATGGCAAACGAAAACAAATATCAAAGCTTATCGCAGATCGATTACTGCATGAGACAGTATTTTAGCCGCTACATGGCGCCTGCTCTGACAAATGAGGTTCGTAGCTTGAGGCAAAAACAAAGCCGGGAGTTTCGTGACTCTTGGAACCAAAATGCGTCCCCTTTCGTACCGGTGAACATGCAGATTAGAAATGCAGACATGCAACTTAAAGTCAATAGCACCTGGTATAAGAAAACATCAGATGATTTGATCAGCCGCTGCAAGGCATGGTGGGGAAAAGACGCCAAGTTTTCCAAAGACTACCAAACATTTCTCGATTCTTTCTATCGGGAGCTGGTAAGACAAAATGGTGGCAAAGGTTCAGAAAAACTAGCAGCTTTTGCAGAAAATTATGTGGCTAGGAGATTTCAGGATTTCATTCTCGAACAATTGGCGAGGGAAAAGGTTCCCAAGAACAGTGCCACCTATATTGCCAGAAAAGCGATGGATGACAGTCTCTTGGGATTGCTCCCCCAAATTGGTCCAAAGAAGGGCGAACATGATTCTCTCATTGAGAAGAAGGCAGAAGACCTGTATAATCCCAATATGCTGGAACAGGGTATGGCTATTAGCGGTGCCATGGCTATTGATGCAGCAATGACGGGTGGTTATGCATCTGGGAATTCTCTACTGGTAAAAGGAGCCACCAAGGCAGGAATCAAGGTTGCTCCTAAAACCGCATCTTTCCTGAATTCAGCCTGGAGTGGAGCTACTATTGACGGAAGTCTGAGGGCTGGCTTGGCGATTGGCAATAACAAAGGCTGGCAAAATGAAAAGTATGCCAAGCAAGATAGCAAGGAAATCTTTCACGATGAAGATGCCATCAAAAAGATACAGACCGGAAGTGATGCCATCAGAAAGGCAAATACCGAAGTAATGTATCAGCTTAATAGCCAACTGGAACGAAAGATCAAGACTTCTGCTCCTACTTTCTCAATATACAGCAGGAAAGAGATGGATCATTTCTATGCCAGTCATAAAAATCAGGCAGAAAAACTTCTATTCCAGATAAAGGCAGACTTTTCCAGGCAAGCCATACCCTTCAGGGAAAACGGCCAACCTGCTTCTTGGATGCTGAAGCTCGATAAGAAGCGGCTGGAACAATGTGCTTCTGGCTTTTATGCCATTGCCATGGAGATGTCAAAAAGAAAAAGAGAGTGGATTAATGTTGCTGGAAGACATATGACATTCAAGGAAGTAAGCCAGCGTGCCTTTGATTATGCACAAGCTGCAGTCATTCTGGAGAAAAAACATGCTGCTCCAAAAGCTGTACTTCAAAAAGATTCATGGGATGAAAATATGCGACAGCTCGATGACATCATCAATCAAACGGCCATACCGGCATCTTATACTCAACAAGAGGGATATGTAGAAACCAGCAATAATCCCGCAGGCATACAGGATTCGGGAACTCAATCCGGTAATCAGGAACAAAGTTCTACATTAACCAAGGAAATGTTTTCTGGATGGGAAGATGCTTTGGATAAGGTGGGTCTTTCTGGTTTTGGTGATGTAACCAAGAACATGGGCTATGTCTTAGCCATGCTTCCTGATATGATAATCGGCATGTTCACTGGCAAGAATCCAAACCTGCAGTTGGAAGATAATCTACTTCCTCTGTCTGCCATCTTTGGAGGCATGTTTGTCAGAAACCCTCTCTTAAAGCTTCTTTTGGTAGGATTTGGAGGTGCTAACCTGCTGAATAATGCAGGCCATGCAGCACTTGGAATAGCAAAAAACACTGCTGTTCAAAATCCCACCTATAAGAAATATGAGGAGGAAAGTTTGAATCCCAGGATCTCCCACCCTGCCATCAAGGGAAACAGCATGATTGCTGATGTTGACGGAAAGCCCTGCGTCATTGGTATCTCTGAAACGGCTATTGATGCCTATGAGAAAGGCTTCCTTCCTCTATCTACCCTGGCAAATGCAGTGCTAAGAAAATATGATGAAAATTCTGCACTTGCAGCCGGAGAGTATGAAAGGGGTATCGGTCAGCAAGAGCACCTGGATCAATCCAAGGGAATCAAATAGGATGGGCTTCATTTCTGACAAGGTGTAAAGCATCATAGGTAAACGAAGTATTTCAACCAAGTAAATTACGAATTATATATCATTTATGGATTTCGAAGAATTAAACAAGGCTGCTCCTCAGGGAAATGAGCCTACTCGTATTGACAGAGCTCTTGAAAGGTTTGCCAATATGATGATAGAACGCCTGGAGGCCAGCAAGGAGAAAAACTGGGAACAGGGATGGACTAGTGGTACAACCCTGATGGGACTTCCTCAGAATATCAAGGGATGGACTTATGTAGGAGGAAATGCCTTCCTGCTGCAGATGCATACCATGACGAAAGGCTATCATGTTCCGGTTTACATGACAGCTAAGCAGGCACGTGAAAATGGAGCTCTCATCAAGAAAGGAGAACCGTCAGTTCCTGTGTTCAAATGGGGATTGAATGTCAAGGATGAAAACGGCAAGCGCCTGAGTGAGGAAAAATTCCTTCTCCTTTCAAAGGATGAACAGGAAAAATGCCAGGTTCGACCTTATTTGAAGGTATATAATGAATGGAACATAGACCAAACCACTTTGGAAGAGGTCAACAAGAAAAAGTATGATGCCATTCTATCGCGCTTTAACATCATTCCGCTGAAGGATGATGTGGGTATGTACAAGAATGCACCCCTTGACAGAATGTTTGAAAAGCAAGAATGGCTCTGTCCTATTCAGGTAAATTTGGAAACACCAGGTGCCAGCTATAACAAGTCGCGTGATTTCATCAAGGTTCCTAAGAAGGCGCAATTCAATATTCATGAGGATATCGAAGAAATCTTCAAGGATGGACAGGAGTTCTACTCTTCTGCCCTTCATGAAATGGCTCATTCTACAGGTCATCCGTCCCGTTTGGACCGTCTTCCTCAGGCCTCTTTTGGTTCAGAAGAGTATGCCAAGGAAGAGTTGGTGGCTGAAACTACCGCTTTTGTCATAGGTAATGCACTGGGATTCTCCAGTAGAATTTCAGAAAATAATGCCGCCTATGTGGATAGTTGGATAAAGACGCTGCGTGAGCAACCCAAGTTCATTGTTACCATCATGTCAGATGTAAACAAGGCATCGCGCATGATTTTGGAAGAAATAGACAAGCAGAAAATAGCCCTGGGAGAAAAAGCCCTCTTAGAGGGTAATCTCGATGGTATTGATGAACAAATTAAAAACGATAAACAATTGGAAGAAATGAAGCAACAGAAAGAGCAAAATGTAGAAACTCCTGATAATTCAAAGGAAAAATCCCTTTCTTCTGCCGAGGCATATTTCTCGTCACTGATAAAAAATATCACTTCTGACAAGGAAAGTGAGCATACTGTTCTCGCCGTGGAAAGCCTCCCTGAGCTTAGAGCTTATTTTCAGGACAATGAGGTGCTGGGAAGCTGGATTGACGATGTAAGTGATGAAAAGCTTCTCTCGCTTGGAGCCAATCTCCTTCCCAAGCTTCATGCTCATGGGGAGGTCAATGAAACCATAAAGCAGAATGGCAATATGAATGATTCAGATGTAAGTAAGGTGATGAAGGATGATTCTCAGAAGAGAGATTATTATTTCTCGTATCAGTATTTGCAGAGTACTGACAGTACGGACGAGTTTGACCGTCTCACCAAATTGGAGAAATGGGAAGATTTGCTTGTTTTAGCTGAACAGTATGACCAGGGAGATGCACTCCTTCAAAAAGACACCTTCAAAAATGCGGCCAGACAGCATGGTGATGATCTTCTTGTGGAGAATGATCACTATGCCATTGTCTATAACAATACTGTGGGTGGTACTTATGAACTTTTACGTAGAGTCAGTGTACAGGATATCCAACTTTCCATAGAAAGGTATGGATTGGAAAGCGATGCTAGCCAGGATGTGAAAAACATCGCCAATACCATGGAAAGTCAAGAGGTGGAGCAGCCCATCAGAAATGGAAAGGTAGATGCCCAACAATCTCTGTCGGCAGAAACCAAGAAAGAGGAAGAAGCGTTTCTTGATGCTGATGTGAAATCCCAGATGGAAGCTGAATTGGATGCCATAGACCAGAATTTCCCGGAAAATCATCCCAACCCACATGAGGATAGCGATATCACCACTGATGTTGCAGGCAAAGCTGAGCAGATTGCAGCCACAGGAGTTCCTATGCATGAGGCCGAGAAAGAGGCCAAAGCCATCATTGATGATGAGAAACATAGTAACTATCATGAAGAGAAGAGTCACATGATAAAGCAAGAGGAAGAAAAGAAACAGCAGGAAATGACTTCCATTGCCAATGAAAATGCTGCCAAGAAAGAAAAGAAAAGCGAAGCACATCCTGCCTCTCATGCAGATTTGCTTCTTGCTGCACTGGAAAGGGCAAAAAATCATGATGGAGTTTGGATGAATGAAAAAGGCAAGGAAAATGCTGCGTTTCTGGATTCCTTCAAGCCTATCACTGCCTTCAACAACATCATGATGAACTTGCAGAGTGACCTTGAAGGCTTCAATACCAACCTCTATTCGAGTTATAACAAGGCCAAGGAAAACGATATGCCGGTGATGAGAGGGCAAACCTCGCTTCCTTTCAACTGGACGAAATGGGAATATCAGAACGTGGCTGACCATACGGATACGATATCTAGAGAAGAGTATAACTCCTTGCCAGACATGGAAAAGACCAACTATGCCATCCATGCCAACCGTCAGCGACACCACGTTTATAATATTGATCAGACCATCCTTTCATCAAGTGATGCGCAACGCTATTCTTCGCTGATCAAGGAGAAGGGGCCGCAGATTAAGAACTTTGTTTCAAAACTGAGTAACTCGTCAGAGCAGAAGACTCTCCAATATGTAAGATTACATGAAGTAAAGAACTCGGAAACGGTCATTATGGTCAAAAAAGATAACTTCTATGAAGTTTTTGGTGAAAAGGCAAAGGTAGTCTCACCCATCATTGGTATCGCTTCAACGGAGAAGAATATTGCAGGTGAGAAAGTTGCTCATCTTTCTTTCCCTTCATATGCTCTTGATACTGTGTTGCCTAAGGTGATTAGGGCAGGTAACCGGGTTGCCATCTGTGATACTGTCCATGAACCAAAACTAGGTAAACAGGTTATTCCTGCTACATCTATCCTATCTAAGGCCTATCAGACGGCAGAGAATGTAGCCAAGTCCTCAGGTATCAAGTATGAGCGTGTGATGGTTTTACAGGATGCCAAGTTCGATAACAAGGCAAATACATTGACTATTAGCGGAATGAGCAAAAAGGATGGTAATGAGCACGTCAATGCGATTATGAAGGCGAATGATATCTACCGTGCCGTGGTTGCAACCACAGGAGTGGAAAGTCGTCTTGACCGCTCTGGCAGAAACAACTTCCTTCCGGATGATGATGCAAAGCATGAAATGCTTGTGAGGGAACTTACAGCAGGAGTAATGATGGCCCGTCAGGGATTACCGGCAACTTTCTCACAGGACAGTCAGAAGCTCATCCCATATTGGGAAAGAGAACTGAGAGAAAATAGAAATCTCATGGGTATCATAGAACGCGATGTAAACCTTGCGTTGGAGACCATAGATAACCTGGCAGAGAAGCGTAAGGTCAATTATGAGGCCATTCGTGGTCAGCTTCCTTCCAAGGACGTTCTCTCCTCAGGGAAAGACTACTCCATCTCTGCAGATCTCAATAGATTGCCTTCCATGGAATCCAAGGAAATGGTTGTGGTACTCGACAGAAAGCAGAAAACTGCCGATATCATTCTTCCTGCCGGTGCTTCCCTTTTGGTAAACAATGAGGTTCCAGGCATGAACAAGACTAGAATTGGTATTGCCTTGAAGAAAGAAGGTGTGAAGATGGTTAGTTTCTATAATGCCGGTGGAAGTCTTGCCCTCAAGGAGCCAAACAGCTATTATAAGGATAAGGAAGTTACGGTGAGCAAGCTCAAGCAGTTCACTCTTCTTCCTCTTCAAACCTTGGATGTAGCAAGTCAAGCGCAGGAGAAAAAGGAAACAAAGATTGAGAAATTCCAGGCAATTCAGGACTCAGAGGGCAAATATGCTTTCTTCATCAAGCCTGAAAACGAGAAGTCTTTCTCCATATATCCCATGAAGGAGCATCTGAATGCCTACTTCAATGTAATGGGCAAGGACAATAAACTCCAGATGCATAAGGCATTGGCCCAGAAATATTATGATATGGCCTATAGATATCCTGATGCCAAGCAGCAGCTCATCATGCCAAATACGGATGGCATTGATATGAGCCGCCTGGAAAAGGTTAGAATTTGCGCAGACAAAAATGATCCCAAGACAAAGGTAGTGATAGCCACTGTAGATGGGGAGAGGATGCAAAAGCCAATTTCGAAACAGCAATGGTATAATCTCTGGCTGGCTGATGATATGGATGCCTACAAGAGAGCTGTTGCTGCCATTACCTTTATCCCGCGAATCAATCAATCAGTCCAAGCATCACTTCAGCCTGCTCAGGAAAGAGAAGCAAGGACTGCTGCTCCTCAGGAAACACCTCAGAAAGAAGAAGTACAGCAAGAAGCAAAGACACATCGAGGATTTCATCGTTAACATCCAGCCATGGGAAGCTGTTCCCATGGCTATCACCAGGGAAAGAATATGGCAATCAATAAAAATGAATTTTATGAAAAGTATGCCCCAATAGCCATTGAACAGCAGATCAAATATGGTATTCCTGCTTCTGTCACTTTGGCACAAATGGGATTTGAAAGTAGTTTCGGAACATCCCGACTGGCCAGAGAAAGCTCCAATTTCTTTGGAGTGAAGCAGGGAAGCTCCTGGAAAGGACCTGTCAGCTATCATATAGATGACCATAATCATCCGGAGGCTTTCCGGGTGTACCAGGATGTGAGAGCCAGTGTAGAAGATCATTCCAAGGTTCTGCTGCTTCCTAGATACCAAAAGCATTGTGGCTCAAAGAGCTCACAGGACTATCAAGGATGGGCTGATGGAATCATGGCGGGGGGATATGCCAGCAAGGAAGATTATAAATCCGACTTGATTGGAGAAATTAAGCGCTACCATCTTGACAAATATGATGAGATGGCTGTCATTCAAGCCAGGAAGATGGGTGTAGAAATGGGTTATGCCAAGCATCAGAAGAACCCACAAATTCCCATATCAAAGGATTATGCCCTACCGATTCAATTTGAGAATCTCAAGGTAACAGGTCTGTTCCATGAAAAGCGAAGTGGTCATCTTCATGGAGGGGTTGATATTTCCACTAGTGGAAAATATTTGCCTGTATATGCTACAGAAAACAATGGTAAGGTCATTTCTGCCTGTTACGGCAAAGATACCGGAAACATGATCAAGGTTGAATATGCCCAGGATGATGGAACCACACTTCAATGCACCTATATGCACCTGAGTCAGATTCATGTGAAGGTTGGAGATACTGTACAGGCCGGACAACAGATAGGAATGTCAGGCAATACCGGACGTTCTAGTGGCGCCCACCTTCATTTTGAAACCAAGATAAAGGACCTTTCCGGTAAGATTGAGGCATTCAATCCAATCTCTTATCTCGCAGCTATAGAGGGTAAAACCGGCAAACAAACGCCACTTTTGAGAAACGGCGAAGATCTGCTGGCTGTGGAAAGAAGCAAATATTCCCCTTCTGTTCAACCGCAGGTAAAGGAAAGTAACTGGAAGGAACTTTTAGCCAATGTCACCCATTCCAATGATCCAACCAAATGGCTTGCCTATTTGATGAGCCAAAATAAGGAATATGGCAGGGATAATGAAAAGGATGCGTTTTCTGAGCTGATCTCGACACTCTTTTCTGCAGCTCTGACCATGGCAGCTAAAATAAAGGCCTCAGAAATGCTGGCAGTAGTCAACAAGGATGCAAAGTTATCAGAATCTGAAGAAGTGAAGGACGATTCCTCCTTGATTAAAAGAAATAGGGAAAAGGTAGATGCTTCCAGGCTGCAGATGCTGGCTAGTACCATCTTTGAAACTGAGATTCCAGAGAACAAGCAAGCTGTTGGACTCAAGACAAGCTTGACATGACATAAATGTATCATCAATCATTAAAACTATAACAATATGATTAAATGTAATGTAACAGCCTGTGGCATTATCGTCAGCAGTGCAGTAGAGAAACAGAACAAGGAAGGGGGAAAATTCCTCGCCTTCACTTTAGTTGTCCCTATTGAGGGAAAAGACAAGAGCGTCAAGGAACTCCATATCGGGGTAACAACGGAAGGTGATCAGACCACCGCCGCTAATTATTCTGCCGGTCGTCGAGTAACTATTAAAGGCAACCTCTACATCAGAAAGGTGGAAGAAGCCGTGTATTACAATCTCCGTTCAGAAGGCGCCATTGAACAGAATGAATCTTCTGCTCAAGACCGTCTGGAAGGAAGTATGGAATTCCGAGGTAAGATTGGTCCAAAGGGTATTGAATGCAAGACAAGCAAGAAGGGTTCTGCTTTCAAGGTATTCTCTGCCTTCTCTTCAGATAAAGATGGAGAAAAGCGTGCCTTTACCTGGGTTAGCTTCATGGTCAATCCATCGGTTGAATGTACTGTAGAGGCCGGTAACTATGTGGAAGTACATGGTGACTTGCTGCTTGATGTTTTCAAGAACAATCTTCAGCTGAACTGTCGCGTCAATAAGATTTCCCCTTGGGATATGAACACGGAAAAAACGGCCCCAGCTGCGGGATAAGGTAAAAAATCAATCTAGATAGAAATTCATTGCCAGTCAAAGTGGTCACTACCTATGACAAGCAATGAATTCTATCTACTCATTCATCAACGGGAATAGCAAAATATGAACGATCAAATCAATAAAGGCATTGGACATCGTCTCAAGAAGGGATGGAACAGTCTCTTCAAAAATAGTTTGAACGAGGCGTTGAAACCATTTCCGAAGGACCATTTTTTTACTAGAGAAGAGATTGAGTTCCTGAATTGCTCCAAAGGTGAGCTGACTCTGCTTGAAAAATGGGCTCTCCAACTCAGCAATTGGGCAAAAGACAAGGCTGAGTGTGCTCCAACTCTACCAGCCGTCAAATGGCAGAATGGACAGTTGACAACTTGGATTGGTGGTAATGAAGTCATGGAATCCAATAGCCAGCAGGTAGAAAGACTGAAACAGCTCAAGACAGCAGGTTATCAGCTACCTGCATTATATGAGTCTATGATTGCTGAGAAACATGGACTTGATCTGGTGGGTACGTATTTTAAAGATCAATCGGGAAAGAATGAATGCATTATCCAGGTTGAGAGGTTTATCAAAGGGGATGAGACTCAAAAGCCCTCCATCGCCTACTCTCAATTCTGCAGTCCTACATCTGCCCCCATACTCCATACCCTACCCTTGCAAGCATTTCAAGACCTCATCCAATCTCATGATATAGTTAACCTGCAACCCTCTGAATTGAAAAAATGGTTAGAAATAAGAGAAAGAGTGAATACTGCACATGAAGAGTTTCTGGGCTTGGTGGAGATAATCCATCAGTCGTATCCCCTTATTACAGCAGGTATCCTGCCAGATAAGGAAACTTCTTCACTCTACCTCAAGCAAACAGAAAAGGACTTCCTTCCAATGTCTTGGAGTATGAGTAGTTCTGATAGCCTGATAGTTAGTGGCTATGTGGATGATAGAAGAGATAATCTTCAGAATATATGTATTACCCAACAAAATGCCCATGAGTATGTTACGCTTATAAGACTTGTAGAACAACAGGTTGAAAAGGACTGCCTGAATGCTCATTTGGAAAAACTCATGAACACCATGGGAAACAGGATTGGTGATAGTATTCTGTATATACCGGCCACTTCTGATGGAATTCCAACAACTAAAGGTCATGTAGATGGTATTCTTCTTTCCAACACTGGAAAACTTTCTGCATTTAGAAATCCAGGACATAAAGAGGTATCTTTAAGCGAAGATGACCTTCAATTCATCAAAAAGGGCTTGATCGAGGAGGGTGTCAATCAAATAGTCGGGGTGAAGAGAAATCAGATGACAGTGACAAGGCAGGTTAATCAACTTACCAAGGAATTGCCTCTGATTCTTGGTGGAATGGAGCTTTTCAATCAACATTTGGATAAGGCTCAAGAAGTTCAAGTGTCACCCCAAAAGGAAGCAGAAGTCAAAGCTATAAAAGTTCATTCCAATTCAGATGAAGAAGTCTTCCTAATGAGAGACTATGTGCTTTCGCTTCAGGATCCACTTTGTCCACTCTCCGGCAACAAGGAGTTGCTGCCTCCAGATTCTGATGTAAAACAAATTCTAAATCAACAGGAAAAACTGGAGGAAGAATATGATGAATATGTCACCACCATGGATTTGGAAGCCCAGAATCAGATGGAAGAAAAGATCCAGGAAGCTTCAAGCAGATTTGAGGAGAAACTCGCATCACTGGTCAATGACTATCTTTTTCATGAGCAGGATTCCAAGCAGGCCCCATCAATCATCGAGAATGATAAAATTTATCAAAGTCCAGAAGAAGCGTTTTTTGAACCTATCAAGGGTAGATGGCATACGGAGGAAAACCTGCAAAAACAGGCGTTTTTACAATACGGGGCCTTAATGGCTGACCGTTTGAGCCTTCAGGTTACCTATCCGAAGCTCCCATGGCTTAAGAGTATGTCCTCTCTCCCAGGTACCTTGGGAGGGGCAGCGTTTGATAGCAAGTTGTCTATCCTTCTGGCTATCTACACTGAAAAGGAGGGCTATGAAGTTCCCGTTTTCTTGTCAGAAGAGGAACTCAAAGGAGAGCATCTTAAGGTGGATATCAGCAGGGAAGCGTTTCTTTTAGCCGATGAAAGCAGATGCCGAAGGATGTATAATATCGAGCAGACCAATTTCGCAGAGAAGTACCCTGAAAGATGGGAAGAGATTAAAAGCCGTTATCAAACATTCAAGGGTGAGTCTTCATCCCAACTCAGAACCCTTACTATCAAAGGCCATTATCCCACACTCTTTGTTTTCGATGGGAAAAAGAATATGGTGAGCTATAGTGAAAAGGAAAATGTCATTCATATGGCACCTTCCAATCACTTTGACTCAGAAGATGACTATTTAAGGGACTTATCAATTGGTCTGGTTCGCAGTACCAGGAAAGAGGCATGTAAGCTTCATAAATATGAGCATCTTGTCAAGGAAGACCTGCTTGCCCATATTGGATGTGCCATGATAGGTCAAAAGTATCAGTTTGACGTAAGAAGTCTTGGTTACAGTAAATATTGGAAAAGGCTGCTTACTCAAGATCCTGCTTTTACCAAGAGCGCCCTCTCTCAGGCGGAACATTCTGCCTCTATTATTTTTCAGTATGCAGAAAAGGCTTGCCAAGCGAAGACTGCTGACAGATGCATAGATCTGCGCACCACGACTCCAATTGACATGGATGTAGATGGCAATGGTATCGTTGAAAGTCAGGAAAACATGGCAGCAGATTCAAGGCAGGGAGAAAATGAAAGAAGCCAGCCTGAAGAAACCATCCCCCTTCATGGGGGAAAGTTGAAACATATAAGATAGAGTAAGCCCTGGGAAATGTCTATCCTAGGGCTTACTAACAAAGTATAATCGAGGGATTGTAACCGAATACCTATATTGAACTTTTATCATGAAAATCAAACATAGAAAAATGAAATAATAAACAGGCATGTAGAAACCACTGTAATCTAACTAAGAAAGAATAGTTCTAGTAAAATTAGAGCAGTTATAACGGTATCAAACGCTAATAAATATAAAATTAAGCATTTGTCCTTCAAATATTTATGTTAAAATTTGGAGCTTCTGTTATTTTTTTGTATTTTTGCAGTTAAGTAAAACAAATTCTATTAATTGTAACCACAGTATGTATCAAGACTATTTAGATAATGACATCTATGAAGATGACAACTATGATACTCCGATTGAACGATCTAATTGGGGACCCAATTTGTTTGCAAGAATCGTAGAATTCCTGCAGCAGTCAACTTCCCCAGACGTCATCCGTTTGGGAATTATTGCAGATGTAAGAAACTCTACTCAATCTGAGGATCCTTCTACCCACTGGGAGAAGGTCGAAACCATGCGTCGCTATGCAGACAGTGTCAACAGAGGTTTGGGCTTGCCGGAGGATCCCCATCTCAGGTCACTGCTGCAGTCCACTGAATGGACGGGCTATGGACTGTTTTCCATGAACTTCATTTCCAGGATGAATCTTGACTATGCAGGAATCTGTATGGAGGAACAGACGAGTCTTACCTATGAGAGCATGATATTTCTCATTGCGCTTGTCAAGGGTATGAGCATGATTAATCTCAAGCATCCATCTTCTTCTGAAGAGAACATGAACATATATACATACCTCATTCCTAGTCAGTTTTCCACTTTCTCTTATGCTTCTTTCCTCAATGTGGCAAGTAACCGTCTTGCAGACAAGGCTGAATTGACACAGGAAGACATTGATGATCTCTCTCATCTTGCTTTTAAAAGCCGCTATTGGAAACAAGGCAACTCACTAAAAGGCAAAGATAGCAAACTGTTCATCAATGTACTGAAGAATATCCTGTCAGACATCCTGGATCTCACGCTCAATGTGGATACAGATACTTTCTCAAAGCAAGCCAGGAAAGAAGAACTAGTTGCATCCTTGCCGAAAGAAATAACTCTTTCTCTAAATGATAAAGAAAGCCAAAACCTTAGTATCGCAAAAGCTGTAGAAATCGTTCTTTCACAGTATTCTACTCCACAAACCAGAGAAACCCTGCTAAGGGGAGTGATGGGACTAAGACCTGATACTAAGGATAGTAGTTTTACTACAATGCTAGCCAAACTCCATAAGCAAGAGCTGATCAATTATTATGAAGGTGGCCTGATAGGTCTAAAAGGTAAAAGATTTGGAAGAGGCTACAAGAAAGTTGATCGATTGCAGAAGACTGCTAAGATGGAAATAAAGTAAGACGCAAAAATAAAACTTAAGAGGGTGTACCACGGATATATGGCACACCCTCTTACTTTTCAATATTGAGCAATATGCATTTTAATTACGCAAGAAAAAAGGGGGATTTTTCTTGTATTCAACTCATCTGGCTGATAGTTACAGCTTGATGCCGTATTTCCTGATGCCTTCTCCCATCATCTCCTCTGGAATGAATATCTTGAGGGTATCGACTAGGGTGTTCAGCATCCGCTCACGGATGTAATCCTCCCTGATATAGAGCGAGATGCGCCGCTGCGACAGATAATCTCCTTCTATCTTTCTTACATTCCTCTTCTGTTCCTCACCCAGGAAAGGGAGGTGCATCTCTGGAATGATGGTGAAGCCACCATTCTCATCCACTATCCTTATCAGAGTCTCAATGCTGCCTGCCTCATAGATATGATGACCCTTGCTGCGCGCCTTGCAGAACGAAAAGGCACTGTTGCGTAGACACTGTGCCTCCTTCATAATCCACATGTTCTCATACTCCAGATTCTCTGGCTTGAAAACAGGGAGCTTGCGCCAGCAGCTCTCGGCAAGATACACATAGAACTTCTCCGTGTAGAGCGGTATCTCCAGAATGCCTTCTCGTATATTGTCGGAAATGGCTATGCCGGCATCCGTCTCGCCACGAAGCAGAGAATCGAGCATGAAATCAGCTTTCAGTTCCTGGATGTTGAGATATACTGATGGATAGTTTTCCCGATAGTATCTGATGAACTTGGGCAGGATGTAGGGGGCAATGGTTGGTCCCACGGCGAGCGACAGACTTCCGCCTATCTCACCCTTATCTTCCATCACGATTTCCTGGATGCGTTCTATCTCCTGCAATGCCGTTTCTGCCTGACGGATAATCTTCTTGCCTGCCGTAGTGGGAGATACGGCCTTGTTGTTTCTTTCGAAGATACGGGTATCCAGTTCTTCCTCCAGTTTCACAAGCATGGCACTGAGGGTGGGCTGCGAAACCTGACAAGCCTCTGCCGCTCTCGCAAAATTGCGAAAGCGGTTGAGGGCTACAATATATTTCAGTTGCTGTACATTCATATCGTTATTCTATTTATATCAGCCAAGTACAGGGCTTATCTTGCCTTGAGCTTGCAGATGAGTTGAGTCATGTTGCCCATCGGACAGAAAACACACCAGGTTCTCGGACGGTAGAAGATGGTGAGAAGCACACCCACTATCAGGGAAGTGAGCATGATGCCATAGAGACCGAAGGCAAACTGAGCCTTCCAGGGTTCTATCTCTACAGGATATGCCCAGTGCCAGGGAACATCAAAGGTCCAGAGCAGATGAATGGTCTGATGGAGATTCTCTGTTCCCTTTGCCACCATCACTGTGAGGATGATCATCTGGATGAAGAAGAACATGAAGAACAGCAGGAATCCATGACGGAACCATTTGGATGATAACCATCTTGGCGCTACCTTCCTGCGCGACCATCCCAGGGTATTTCCTATCTGCAGGAAAAGCTGACCTCGTCCACAATAGTTGTTGCAATATCCCTTGCCGCCTCCGAAAACTGCCATAAACAGCGGAATAATAAAACAGATGACTCCCAGCCACGCAAACACGATGTTGAAGAATCCCAGGGTGAAATAGGTGGCGGATACCAGCCACAGATAATCACTCCACTTCTTGCTTTTTTGTCTTGCCATAAAAATGCTTTTTATCTATTATCTCAATACCTTGTGCATGACTCCTGCCGGACAATTCCTTTCACAGATGCCGCAACCTATGCACAGATCCTCATTCACTACTGCATAACATCCCCGGTAGATGCTGATGGCATCCTTGGGACACACCTTTACGCAAACACCACATGCCACGCAGCGGTCGCGCTCGCTTTGAGCCTTGTATTTTGCCATCGTTTTCTACTGATCGGTTAGTTTATCCAACTGCTCTTCTAGGAATTCTGCCGCATCGGCAACGCAGAGCGGGCATTCTCTGAGGATCTTTCCCGTACCTACACCCTTGAGAAACTTGCACTGGGTAGCTCCGTTGCGCTGCTGGAATTGGGTCATGATCTGTCTCATCGCCTTGATAGACTTTGCCTTATCCTTGGTGGCAAGGCCCAATACCACACCTGCTCCTACGAGGGCACCGCAGGTTCCTTCCATATTTCCCATTCCCGCTGCAAAGGCATTGCCTACATTCTTGAGGGTATCTTCGTCTATACCTGTATAATCATGATAGGTACAAACCACTGCCTGGGTACAGTTATGAGATCCACAATGCTTCTTTTCTGCTGCAATTTCTTTTCTTGTTTCCATTTTAATCTTGTTTATTTGAAATTTGCTGCAAAGATACGGTTTTTATGATAGATAAACGAAAGTTTTTTATTATCTTATCATAGATAATATCTATTAGTTAGGTTTTGGACTAACTTAAAATCAAAAACAAGAGGGTGTGTCATCTGTCCATGATCCACCCTCTTGATATCTTTTAATCTATACAATCCTTCACAGACTATATGAAACCTACAATGTAAAAAATTGCCATTTTAAAATGCTCTTTAATTTTATGAAAAAGTGATAGCGCCTCTCACGAGGAACAATTAATCTAACATGCAGAATGGCAATGAAGAACTGATACAAATGTGATTTTATAGAATACTAAAACAAAATCTATATGTATTGTTGGCAAATCTGCTTGATAGCCTTGCCCAACGCATTTTCATCCAATCTGATAGGCTGAAAACGACCATTATTCTCATAATTCAGGAAATCCACGACATTCCACCATTTTTCAATATCCTCCATGGATACATTCAAAACCCCGGCACAGCAATGCTTATCATGAGAGGTGGGATTTCTGTAACGCCAAAGGGAGATATGCAGTGCAGCATGAGAACTGCTAAGCTCATGAAGGAATTGAGTATCTTTTCGCCATTTCTCAAACATCCCATTATCAATACTGTTGGACTTTTCCGAAGAAAGCTCCTCAGAATCAAGGAATAGACCATTATATTCATCCAAAAAATCCATAGCTGCCTCTTCATCCTCCGTGCAGGCATGTCGGTGACACCACTCCTTGAACCTATCGCTCATTCCCGGTGAATGATGCTCAATATACTGAAGAGCAGAGATGTCTCCCTGCTCATACCACGAGAGAAGCTCATGCTCCTCATAGTAACCTGAAAGTATCATATATGATAAATAATTCATTAGCGTTATCGATGAAGAGCGTTACTTCTCACTTGACTTGCCTTCTCTTCCAAGGCATCTATCATCTCCTGGGTATAATCTTCTTCTCTAACGTAAGATAAGGCTCCGTCATTTACCCAACATCCATTAATGCCAAAGTTATATAATGGAAGATTTTCTCCTGCTACTTCCTTCTCCCAGGCAACTCTATCACCATTAACTATTCTAATACCCACGTCCTCTGTCAAGTCGATACCAACGGTTACAGGCGAGTTTTCCTTGCTCAGGCATAGAATTTCACCATGCATAAGTTGCTCAACATCACTACTTACCATATCAATGCTCTTTCCGAGTACCTTGATGTTATGCTCAATCACATGAGAAGGCATGGACATAATCTGATGAGTGGAAGCATCCAACTGGTAATAAAGGGCATCTTGCTCTGAGTATAAAGCGCTTCCATTTCTGAGGATGCTTTGCTGCTGCTCCCCAAATTCCTCCAGCAAGGTACTCTCCTTGTAAGGCATGAGCATGACATCAATGCCATCCTCTACTCTTACCAAGGAAAGCCTTGCGAGGTAATTGCCAGCTTTACCTTCACTATCCTGAATACTAATGGGCAGAAGCGGTGTACGCTGCCCCGAAAGCAACTGTTCCAAAACCTTCATGGGAAGATCTTCTACCATCTCCTGTGTGAGACCAAATGAGGCTAGCAACTCGTAAGGAATCTCGCTATCCTGAAATCTTTCTACTTTATTCATATTTCTAGTTTTTTGCCGCAAAGTTAACTGATTTTTCTGATTTCAACCACCTCTGCATAATCAAAGTGAAAAATTAACACTTTTCAGACTGTATCTTGACAGAAATGGCGTTTTTATGTTAAAAATGAAAATCGATTTATATCTCTCAAACATTTAAAAACATTCCTTTTACCTTTGCACCAACATAATAAATTAGGTGACATGAAAAAAAGACTCAAATGGATAATTCTGTGCCACATTTTCCTGCCCTTTCAGGCACTGGCACAGATGCATACGGATGACATGAACTACTGGATAGAGAAATACCAAAGCGTCAGCTATCCCTTAAAAAGCATCCATATCAGCTCCTCCTATGGTAAAAGAGCTGACCCTTTTACGGGAAAAGGCAGGTTTCATCAGGGAATTGACCTGGAGGCTAAATACGAAGTTGTATTTGCTATGTTCGATGCAGAGATTAAAAGAGTGGGCTATGACCCAATGTCTGGTAACTTCATTACCCTGAAAGCCGGCAACTATACCATCAGCTATTGCCACCTTTCTGAAATCTGGGTCAAAAAAGATGAACTGGTTTATGCGGGACAGGAATTAGGAAGAAGCGGATCGACAGGAAGAGCTACAGGACCACATCTGCATCTTACCTGCAGGCTTCATGGTAAAATAGAGAATCCCTACCATCTGCTTACTTTCGTAAGGGACACCCAACTTAAAGCCGTAGATGCATTGGGGCTTAATAAGGATGTAAAGCTTAGTCCTGAGGATTTCCTGAGGACCTATGCTCCACAAGCCATGCACCAGCAAAGAAAGTATGGAATTCCGGCATCGGTCATACTATCCCAAATGGCATTTGAAAGTGGATGGGGCACAAGTAAGCTGGCAAGATCAGGACATAACTTCTTTGGTATAAAGGCCAGCAGCCGCTGGATAGAAAAAGGTCTTCCCTACAGCATCCATGACGATGACAGGGAAAACGAAAAGTTCTGCAATTTCTCTTCTCCGGAAGAAAGTATGGAATATCATTCCAGGCTCTTGATGAGTGAGCGCTACAGACGATGCCATCAGTATGCCCCCACTGACCACAAGAATTGGCTTAGGGGGATCAAGGCTGCCGGTTATGCTACCAACATCCACTATGTAAGAAGCTGCGAGAAAATCATCAACCGCTATAAGCTTTATAAATACGACTATCTTGCATCCAAGACATAATCCCATAATACATTATTATATATAACAATAGAAAAAGAACGAATGAAAAGATTAAGACTATCATTCCTGGGCCTCTTCATGAGTGCCGTTGCCGTACAAGGCCAGGTCGTCTTCTCAGAGGATGAAAAGAACTATGTGGCATCTTATGCCTCTTCAACATCAATGGAAACTACAGCTACGACTCCAGATTCTCAAGACATACCGGAGAATGGATTCCATCCGTCTGGCATTTTGTCCAATTGGTATGTATCTGGAAAAGTGGCAGCAACAGCATTTGCAGGAACCCCTCAAGGATGCAGTGATCTCTTTGATAGAACCACACCCTCACTCCAGGTTACCTTGGGAAAATGGCACACCCCTTACTTTGGCACGCGTTTTTCCTTTGAAGGTCTGAAATTCAAAACTGCTCATCTGGAGAAGCATAATTTCAGAAACTACCATCTGGATCTGATGCTGAATGTATCTGCATTTCATCAGGAAAAGAACGAGAACATGTCCAAATGGAAATTCGTACCCTTTATAGGAGCTGGTACAATCCATAACTCCACCCTCCATAAATCACTGTTTGCCATCAACTATGGCTTATTGTGCAGCTATCGAGTGGCCGGTCGTCTTAGTGTCAGTGCAGAATTTGGTGGAATCACCACCAGGGAGAGTTTCGATGGTATGGGTAACGGAAATCGCTTCAAGGATAATCTGATCAGTGCCAAAATGGGATTGACACTTGATATAGGTAAGCAGGGCTGGAACCACAAACAGAATCCTGGACTAATCTATAGAGCTCCTGTAGCAGAAACTGCACCCATGTCCTTCCCAAAGAATAACTATCGTGGATTAAAACAACTCACAGAAAGGGTGAAGGCTAAGGAAGAAATGGAAAAGAGCAACTTGAGGAATCATTTCGATGCACCGATACTTTTCTTCTTCAAGATCAATACCACAGACCTGATTGATGCGCAACAAAAGGTGGAAATCGCAGAAATAGCGGCAGCCATGAAGGAATATAACCTCAAGGCCAAGGTCATCGGTGCTGCAGACAGCCAAACTGGTTCCAAGCAGCATAACAGAAAACTCAGTATCAAAAGAGCCAAACATATCGCCAAGCTTCTGATTGACGCAGGAGTAGAGAAAGAACGACTCCGTGGAATCAGCCAAGGTGGTATCAATATCTACAAGCCCTATACTGCCAACCGCCATACATGCGTCATTCTTTCAAAGTATCAAGCACCAGATGATAAACAGTAAAAAATGAGTGTTCTAAGAAAAAATACAAACCCTAGGAGTTGGGATATAGCACCCCAGCTCCAGGCCACGTTGAATGCCAATGGTATGCAAGCCCATCTTATCCAAACTCCTACCGGGCAGTTTCAGCTTGTAACCCTGGCACATAACTCTTCCACTCCAAGGTATTATGACCTCACCTCAAAGCAGGTGGAAAACCTTAGAAACGGAGGAACCAACTCATGGAATAAAAAAGCCTATGAGACTTTTACATCCATAGTTAGAAATGACTATTATATGCCGGGTGCATGGGTCACAGCCAAGAATGCCAACTCACCGGTAAACCACGGACTATGGGGACATACTATCATGGATGGAGAGTATGGCTACCGAGAACCGCGCTTTGGTCCTTTCATGGGAGCCAGATATGGCAGATTCAACAACTTCATGGATAGATATGCGATGCATTCTCATAGAGGCTTCCATATAAGACGAATTGAGGGCAGACCTTATTTTGCTTCCTCAGCCCCGGTAGTCATTGACCGTCCCGACGGAAAGCTCAAACCAGGAGAGTTCAAGAGCGGTGCATATGGTTTCTATGACAAGGGAAACCAGGCTACCGATCCACTCAGTTCTCTGGAGATTCAAGCCAAGCCAAAAGTTCTCGTCCGTCCACAGGGACAGGCAGAACCACTTGATAAGGTAATGGGTACCAACCTCTATCCTACGCCAGAGCTCTTCCAACATATGCTCTCCACCCATGGGGTCATCATTGATGAGAAAAACAAGACCCTAACAATCAAGTCCTCCCAGGTTACTAGAAATCTGCAGTATGAGCTGAAGGACGAGGAACTTGCCAAGCTCATGGCGGAAAACTTCAAACCTTCGGGTAAAAAAAGCTCCAAACAGGACAAAGTTGTAACTATCGATGAGCGCCTTTCAATCATCAACCAGGTGATAGAAAGTGATTTCAAGGATCAGATTACCCGGCAGATGCTCAACTCCAAGGATTATGTCAGTATCTGTCTCAAGCCTGAGGTGGAAAAAGAGCTCTTTATCAGCCATGCAGAAGCCACTCATCACCAAAAGCAGCTTGACGTCATTGCTTTGGAGCACTCCCGTGCCAGCTATCATACAGGCTATATAGACAAATGGAACTCCATTGGAGTGGCGGATGGAAGAATGCTCTCTGAGGACAAAGGTTTCTACCTTCCCGTCAAGGATGGAAGAAGGGTGAGTGTGGGAGAAATCCAGACCTACCCTACTCATGATGGCGAGAAAACATCATTCAGAATGACTGCCGTCATCAATAATCAGATCATGAGCCGCGAGATATCCAAAGATGAATACATCAAATTCATCAACTATGATGACGAGCATCGCCTTGTGCTATTTGACAAGGTTTTTGACGAGGTAAAGATCAAAGCTGCATCCAATGGCAGAAATGAAGATTCCTTCCTCTCTGGCAATCTGGACAAAGCTCATGGAGTAGTTACTCTTGAAGGCAATTATAGTTTGGTGGGTGAATCAACCAAGGCCTATATTACATCAGCCATGGCTTGGAGGGATCAGATTTCCGGCGACTATCTTCTGAACCTGCGAGATTCCAAGGATGTGGGCATGTGGTCGTTCAAGATTTCAGAGAAGGATTATCAGGATTTCAAAAATGCCAGCAATGAAGAAAGAGCCAAAATGCTCACCCAGCTTCTTCCTCTCAAGGATGAAAAAGGTAACAAGCTGGAAGTGATGAAGGAAATCCAGCTCCCACTGTCCAAAGCAGAACAGAATCTCAATACTGGCTATAGCAACGAACGTATGGCCAGCTTCCTCAAGCAACGTGGGTTTCATGTTGAATCTCTCTCGAAAAAAGACCTTCAACAGCTTTTTGCCTCAGAGAGTAAATCCTTGGGAAACATATCATTGGAACAACTCCAAAAGGAAACCAGGATTGCCTTGCTGGGAGATACAAAGGTCAATGGAGAAGGACTGGAGAACCTCAAACCAAGCAAACAGTGGAGAAGAGGCGGTGAACATGGACGAGCCACCGAGGTCAGTGACATCGCTGTTGAACGTCTGAAAGATGCCGATGGAAATGTCATGGAAGGCAAATATAAGATGTCAGCTGTCATCGACGGTAATGTGTTTTCACACGAGATTACCCAAAAGGAGTATAACAAGTTCCTGACGGTCAACGACTATCAGAGGATGAAGCTCTTTGACAAGCTCTTCCCAGAAGTCAAGATGCATACCAAGGAAGGTCACGGGTTTAATCTGGGAGCAGCCATACTAGCAGCTGTAACCACAGGTTTGGATGTAGCCAGCAGTCTGGCAAGACCGGCCATGCCACGTCCGGACATCTATGAACATAAGGGAGTTTATTATAAACCAGGGGTGGTATCTCCTGCCGAGGTGGCCGCTGCCAAGTTTGAGAATTTCAATCATGAAGAGTCTCTATCTAGGGGCGAAGGAAGGGGAATGGGCATCTAGTCCCACTCTCCTTTCAAAGAATAACAATCAATCCATATCATATGCATAACAATGAAAAAAATACATATCCACGGATGACGCTGCGTCCTTGCTTTAGGTACATCATTCTTACACATCTGTTTTTTGTTCCGTTGATATTGGTTTTGGCAGGGATGGATAATCCCTCCTCCACGAACAGAATTTTGGGTTTTCATACCATTGCCTTCATGTGTGGAGTTGGTGCCATAGTCTGCATTTTATCTCTGCTGATGACCAGTTACACAATAACCTCAGAACAGATCATCATCAAAAAGGGACTTATGGCAAGAACAACCCACTATATAGAACTCTACCGCGTGGTGGATTATGAGCAGCAGCAAAACCTTCTACAGCTATTGTTCGGTATCAAAACGGTCTTTGTCCTTAGCCGTGACCGAACCAATGGCTGTCTTAAAATGGTGGGAATCGACGCAAGCAAGGATATTGTGGGAGAAATCCGAAGAAGAGTAGAATACAACCAAAAAAGAAAGGGTATTTATGAAATTAACAGTTGACAGGCAAATCCTGCTGATTGCTCTGCTTTGCTGGGCATTTGGCATCAAGTGTCATGCACAGGGAGCAGTGACCTCCAACCCCTTGGAATACGCAGCCATCCAGCAGGGAGAGGCCAGGATTAATGGTCAGGTGAAAAGCCAGACTGATGGAATGGAAAACCTGGCCGGTGTGCAGGGAACCATGGTAAAGGAAGCAAACATCATGAAGAAATGGGAAAAACAATATAACGCCTATCTCACCACTGCACAGGGCTACGCCGAAAAGATAGCTCTGGCATCCACCTTGTTTCAAGATGGCATGCAAACACTTACTCATCTTTGGGAGCTAGACCTTGCCAGAAGAATCAATCCTGAAGGAACTTTAGCTACCATGAGTATGAACAACCTCTATATGGAAGCGGCAGCTGAACTTGCCAAAACCTACCGTATATTAAATAAGGTCATTAAAAAAGGAGGTAAGGAAAGCATGCTCACCGGTGCAGAACGCACCATGCTCCTCTGGCAGCTGAGCTGTGAACTGGAGCAATTGAATAAAAAGCTCCGCAGCTTGACACTTAGCATCACCGTCTATGATTTTGAAGATGTGTGGAACCGTGCCATCGCAGGCAAAATAGAGAAAACCAATGCCATGATAGCTTCTGATGCCCGAAAGCGTCAAGCCAAGGCCATGAAGCAGGTGGCTAGGTTCTACAGGGTAAGGCAAGACCATAAACCATGGTTTAAATAATGAAGAACTAAGAGATGAAGCAATATATCATATCATTGGGAATATTTCTCCTCCTCTCTCTCCAGGCAAAGGCCCTGAGCGGAGGAGATGTGACAAGAGCCGCGCTTTTCACCACCTATGCCAAGCAAGCCAAGCAAACTCTGCTGGCTCAGAAGAAAGCCATGGGACTCAATCTCACCGGTCATAAGTTTCTGAAGGAGGAAATGGAAGAAATCACTGATTTTCAGAAGCAGTTCAATGACTATCTTGACAGTTTTGGTGACATTTTAAGCATCGCTGCAGAAGCTTATGGTATCTATTTCGAGGTGGATCAGGCATTCAAAAACATCCGTCAGCTCAAGCAGACCAGCTCAGCTTGTCCTGCCAATCTCATTGCTGTGGCTGTTTCTGAGCGGAAAAACAATATCTATACGGATATTGTAGAAAACGGTATCCAGATAGCAGGAGACATCCAGCATCTGGTACCCTTGAAGCAAGATAAGGATCAGAATGCAAAGATGACCACCCAGGAGAGAATCCAGAGCATAAGTGATGTCAGAAGAAGCCTGAGGGCACTTAACTACAAAATGAGAAAGATGAACAGGCTTGTAACCTATACCACACTCATGGACTCATGGTTTGAACTTCGGGGTAATCCCAAGCGCACCAGAACCATGACGGAGATTGTCACATCCTCGCAGAAACGATGGATGCAAAAAGCCATCAGTGTCAAACATAACAAGTAAGAAATGGAAGAATCAAAAGAATTACAGGGAACATATACCCTCTTTAGGGGCGTCATTTACGTGACACTCCTGCTGGAATTCTTCATGTATGCCTTCAGTCCCGAAGACCTGGACTTCCTGGGAGGCATCATTACGGGTATCCACAGCCAACTCCAGCATCTGTCTGTGTATCAGTTCCTGCCCTACAGCAAAATCGTGACCCTGATCATGGTCATCATCACCTGCATCGGCACCAAGAACAAGAAGCAGATTGAGTATGATGCCAGGCGCATGGTCTTCTGGCCTATATCCTCCGGCCTCCTGATTACCCTTTTGTCCGTGGGTATCTACTACTGGGACTGGAACTTCAAGATAGGAATCCTGAGGGGAAACATCTGGCTATATATGCTGCTCTCCATAGTAGGAACGATTCTGGTACATGTAGCCCTGGACAACATTTCCAAATACTTCAGAAGCGGCATGCTCAAAGACCGGTTCAACCTGGAGAACGAGAGTTTCGAGCAATCTACAGAATGCGTCAGCAACGCCTACTCCGTAAATATCCCGATGCGATTCTACTACCAGGGGAAGTTCCGACATGGCTGGATCAACATCATCAATCCCTTCAGAGGAACATGGGTTGTGGGAACTCCTGGTTCCGGTAAGACCTTCTCGGTGATAGAACCCTATATCAGGCAGCACTCCCAAAAGGGCTTCTCCATGGTGGTGTATGACTATAAGTTCCCCACTCTGGCCACCAAGCTCTACTACCACTATAGAAAGAACAAGGAACAGCACAGACTCCCCGAAGGATGTAAGTTCCGAATCATCAACTTCGTTAACGTGGAATACAGCTGCAGGGTCAACCCTATCCAGCAAAAGTATATCGGCAACCTGGCTGCCGACCAGGAAACTGCCGAAACCCTGATAGAATCTCTTCAGAAAGGTCAAAAAGGTTCAGGAGGAGGTAGCGACCAGTTCTTCCAGACATCCGCTACCAACTTCCTGGCCGCCTGTATCTATTTCTTCGTCAACTACGGTAAGAAGCCATACGATGAACAGGGTAATGAACTGGATGCAGAATATAGCGAAGACCCGGAGACACATCATAAGCGTCTTACAGGTAGAGTGTATGCCAAAGGCTGCCTGGGGCAGATGGATAAACTGGTTGAACCTGCCTACTGGAAAGGCCAGTACTCCGACATGCCCCATGTGCTATCTTTCCTGAACCATTCCTATGAGGAGATTTTCGAGGTTCTGGTCACAGACCCAGAGGTCTATCCACTCCTGGGACCATTCAAGACAGCCTTCGACAACAAAGCCATGGAACAGCTGGAAGGTATGATCGGTACGCTTCGAGTTCAGACATCACGCCTAGCTACCAAGGAAGCCTACTGGGTGTTCAGCGGAGATGATTTCGACCTGAAGGTTTCTGATCCTAAAAATCCAAGCTATCTGCTTATCGCCAATGACCCGGAAATGGAAAGTATCATCGGAGCTCTGAATGCTTTGATTCTCAACCGTCTGGTAACCCGAGTCAACAGTGGGCAGGGCAAGAACGTCCCTGTAAGCATCATTGTGGATGAGCTGCCGACTCTCTATTTCCACAAGATAGACCGTCTCATTGGTACAGCCCGAAGCAACAAGGTGGCAGTAACGCTTGGATTTCAGGAACTTCCACAGCTGGAAGCCGACTATGGTAAGGTGGGTAAAGACAAAATCATCACCACTGTGGGTAATGTCATCAGCGGTTCGGCCAGAAGCAAGGATACCCTGGATTGGCTCTCAGGTGATATTTTCGGTAAGGTTGTCCAGCTCAAAAAGGGTATCACCATTGATAGAGACCGTACATCCATCAACCTCAATGAGAACATGGATAGCCTGGTACCAGCTTCAAAAATCAGTGACATGGCATCCGGTTGGATCTGCGGACAGACAGCCAGAGACTTCACTGTTACCAAAACCGGCAAGAACGGCTCCATGAACATCCAGGAAGCAGAGGAGTTCAAAACCTCCAAGTTCTTCTGCAAGACAAACTTCAACATGGACGAGATCAAGGCAGAGGAAGCAGACTACAAGAACTACCCTCTCCCCATATTCTATAACTTCAAGTCCACTGATGCCAAGGAACGTATCCTCTATAACAACTTCAACCGCATCGATCAGGAAGTGAAAGATATGATCAAGAAGATACAGACAGAATTCGGCAAGTCAGGAAAAATGGAAGCTCCTGCGTCCAAATAACTATGGATATGAGCCCGCATTTTGCAGACTCATGTCCATAAACCTTTATGTTTTCGCATCATATCACTATCTTAAAACAGTTGCTTCAACTATTAACTATGACGATATTGCTCGTCAATTCAAGAACATATTTTTCCATGAGCCATCTTTTTCTGTCTTAGAGTTCTATTGTATCAGTTTTTTTATTACCTTTGCAGCAGAAAAAAGATGAAAACAATCAGTATCATGAATCAGTCTGATTAGAAGTAAGAAAACATTAATTGAATCTATAATGACAGATATGTCCATAAACATACCGATAGTTCTCGGATTAGCAGCCATCATTATGATAGCTGTCATTTTGTACGTCTGCATCAGAAGACGGCTTCAAGCTATCGTGAAGGATAAAAATGAATCAATCACAGAAGAGCTCTATGGTTACGACGCAGGAAAGAGACAGCTAGAAAATGAAATAAACGGGAGAACAAAAAGTCATGATGACATAAATGACTTCGTTGAGAGCAAGTTTGCTGACTCTTTCATTACCCATGAAAATGAAAGAGAAATTAAAGACTTCTTCAATCCCCTCTACGTGGAACTTAGCGCACTCCTTAAAAGAATGAATATCTTTTCCATCACAGATGAAAAGATAACAGACTTCATCTATCAATATGAACACATATCCAACCTGGTTAAGCAGCACAATGCTCAGCAGGAAGATAGAAACATCAAAGCTACGAAGGACTTCTTTGACCATATCCTCAAGTATCCTTTGGACCTGCAACAGAGAAAGGCTATCATTTCAGAGGAAGACAATTGCCTGGTAGTAAGCAGTGCTGGCAGTGGCAAGACCTCCTCTATTGTAGGAAAGGTCAAATATCTAACTGAAATCAAGCACGTAGATCCCAAAAAGATCTTGCTCATCAGCTATACCAACAAGGCTGCAGCTGAATTGACAGACAGAATGGATATCCAGGGGCAAAGAGGTTATACCTTCCATAAACTGGCATTGGATATCATCGCCAGGGAGCAGAAAGCCAAACCGAGCATCTGTGACAATACAGATTCCCTCTTTGTTTCAATCTTCCATCAACTCCTTGAGGATGAAAAATTCAAGCAGGCAATCCTGGTATATTTCATCGACTACCAGGTACAGGAAACTGATGAGGAGAAAAGATTAAAGCAAAAACGCCAAAAACTTGCCTCCATGAAAGATAACAGGATCAAGGCTGTAATGCCAGACATGGATGGCAAACCTGTTTACGTAAGAAGTGAAGAGGAGAAAAAGCTATGCTTTGTTCTTTCCTCTCTTGGGCTCAAATTCAGATATGAAGAAGCATATGAGCATCAGGTCTTAGACGAATATCATAGCCAGTACAGACCTGATTTCAGTATTCACTATGAGAAAAATGGCATTCAGAAGCGACTCTACCTGGAAAATTTTGGAGTGGACGAGCACGGTATGGTTCCCATGTGGTTTGCTGAAAGCAAAGGCATTTCATACGAGGAATGCAATAAGCGATATGGCGATGGGATCACCTGGAAAAGAGAACTCCACAGAAAGTTTGGTACCACGCTCATAGAAACCAGCAGTGCTGATTTCCATTATTTCGATATAGCAGAAAAAGTAAAAAAGCTTTTAAAGAAAGAAGGTGTTCCATTTGCAGAAATACCAGGAGAAAAGCTCTATGATATGGTTCTGCCTAAAAACAGCAAGGAGGAAAAGGTATTCATCCGCCTCGCAGTTACCTTCATTACACTGATGAAAACCAACTGCAAGAGTATTTCTGAAATCAGGAACCTGGCCAATAAGGCACATGACGAGAGAAGCCTATTCATCATTGATAATATCATCTGCCCAGTGTATGAGAAGTATGTGGAGTGTATGGAGAATAGCCAGCAGAAAGATTTTACGGACATCATCCTTGAAGCTACCAAGCTCTGTGAGAAATGGCAACAAAGTCCTTATGAGTATATCATTGTAGATGAGTTCCAGGATATATCCATGGATCGATACAGATTTCTGCAAGCCCTGAGAAAAGGTGAACCTAAGGCCAAGCTTTTCTGTGTGGGAGATGACTGGCAATCCATCTACCGATTCTCCGGAAGTGACCTCTCTTTGTTTACGGATTTCGAAAGCTTCTTTGGGCATACGGACTTGAAAAAGATAGAAACCACCTATCGATTCGGTAATCCTCTGGTAAAACTGTCTTCTGAGTTCATCCAGAGAAACCCGGTACAGATAGCAAAGCACATCTCTCCATTCAATGAATCGGCCCATACAGATATGCTGTTCTATGAATATGACAGATATAACTATGCATCTACTGTCAGCAGTATCATAGCCAGCATTCCAAGTGACAAATCCGTATTCCTCCTTGGTAGATATTCCTTTGATGACTACTATCTGTCCCATAACTTCCAAAGCGTGAAAAGAGGCAACAAGTTCTTCTATATCATCAACGGAAGGGAAATAGAGTTCCTCACGGTTCATAAGTCAAAGGGACTGGAGGCAGATTATGTCATCTTGCTTCAATGCAATAAAGATACCTTTGGTTTTCCATCACTGATGAATGATGATCCTATTCTCAATCTCATTCTTGGCAAGGGTGATGAATACCCTTATGGAGAGGAGCGGCGTTTGTTCTATGTGGCAATCACAAGAGCCAAGACAAGAACATTCATCATGTATCACACCAAGTGTCCTTCCGTCTTCGTAACGGAATTCCTCCATCCAGAAAGACTCAAAGAGGATTATAGCCCTCATAGGAATGCCAATAAACGATGGGGCAGAAAGGGAGATGCATATCTCTTGAAGCTATTCTCAGATGGCATGAGTATCAAGCAAATCTCTCAGCTCATGGGACGTAGTCAAACATCAATAGTCATGCGCCTTCAGAAGCTGGGTGTCAGCTTTTAACTTACAGGAGAAATTCAAAAAAGCAAAATGTGCAGACCTAGTAATTAAGTCTGCACATTTTATATATTCCTTATGGTGAACAAAGCTATTAAGACTCCCTGTCATTACCAAATATTTGGATAATAGCGATTATCAAAACGGTAGCGGACCCAAAGAATCAGATAAAGGAGGTGGTGGTGGAATGCTACCCTTCTTCTTTAACTGATCTGAAACTTCAAAACCCATGTTATCAACCAAATCTGACGCATCACTCATCAAACCGGTAGAAGTATTAAACTTGGCATAGCAACGTCCCAAAGGTCCCAGTCGATTCTTGGGTACACTTATCTCTATTAAACCATGAAGATCATTTCCACGCTCATCCGAATAAATATGATAATACTCTGGACGATGCAACAAGATAACCATATCACTGTCGTCTGCCACAGTTCCACTATCCCTCAAATCAGCCAGACGCGGACGTTTCTCCTCCAATCCTTCACCATCAATCCTGTGACGATTCAACTGGGAAAGAATGACTACAGGAACCTCCAGCTCCTTGGCCAGCTCTTTCAAGCGACGAGTAATGTAGTTCAAGTCAAGATAACGATTGTCTGAATATCCGTCCCTTGCATTGAGCAGCTGTACATAATCAATGAATATGATATGTATGTCATGCTTTTCCTTAACCTCACGGGCCATCTCACACAACTTGTCTATATGGTTAATCATCTTGGCTTCCAGATATATGTGAGCATTTTCTGCAGATCTTGATAGCTTTTCGAAGGCCACCCATTCATCAGCATTGAGTTCTCTTGAATTCAATGCCGTAGTCTTGATATTGCAGACAATAGACAGGAGCCTGTTGGTCCAAGAAGTATATGTACCCTCTAAAGAAAAAAAGAGCACAGGATGTTGCTGCTTGATGGCAAATTCATTAACCAGATTGAGCGCAAAAGAGGTTTTCCCCATTCCGCACATTCCCCCAATCGTCACCAATGTACCCGAATAGAAGTTCCTCAAGAGTTCATCAAGATGCCTGATACCACTTCTAAAGGTGTTGAAATTCTTGTTAACAGCCGCATTAATAAGTTGATGTCCAACAGTCTGCAGCAGCTGAGATATGGGTTTGACGTTTTCTTCCATTTTCTATATTAAAAAAAATCATATATTAAACCTATCATTTACCAAAAAGGAATTTGAGTACATCCCCAAGTCCAAAAGTGGTTCTGCGATACACCCTATTATAAAGAGATTTCTTGGGATTGGTCAGCAAGCCTATCCCTCTTCTCCCATAACCAGGAATGATAGCACGTTTGATAGCACGCTTGGCTCTTCCTGTAGTTCTGGCAGAGATGCTGCGCTTAAGTGATGGTGTTCTAAATCCGAATTTCATGATCTTCACCTCCTATTATCATTTTGATTTACTGGTACTCACCCAATAAGAATAAGAAGAACTCTTAGACGGTATTCTTCCCCTTACCTGTCCTCTGCCAGTAACCTGACCATACTTGTCACGATAGGTGATGGTACCCTTGTTACCAGAATGACGATAAATGCTGGTTCCAGTTTTCTGGCCATATCTATCCTTGTAAACAGTAGTGGTGGTTGGTGAAAATGCCCCCTTTGTCCTGCTGATGGAAGTACCTGTTTTCTGGCCATACTTATCACGATAAATAGTAGTGGTCTTGCCTAAAGGATTGGTCCTGGTTCCCGAGGTTCCAGTCACCACTCCATACTTGTCTCTGTAGACAGTGGTAGTTTTTCCACCACGCACTCTGGTTTCAGATGTACCCTGGTATTCCCCAAACTTTCCTCTGATAGTTTCCTTAAGAGTCTGAGCCTGCAAACCCATGGAAAACATCAATATGATCAATAAGAAATAACCCTGTTTCATAAGCTACTTTTTTAAGTTAGCGGACGACCATATCCGTTTTCAGACTGTAAAAGTACAAAAATTATAGATACGGCGTCACATTTTTCTTCATTATTTGCCACAAAGGTAGAAAAAATCAGTGCATCCTATCTGCACAGCGCTAAAAAACATAAGATTTTTCGATTTCATCGCAAACTATCAAGTTGTCCTCATGCTATAACCATCATGAGCTTATTCTTAAATGCAGCTTCAAATATAAAAAGAATGTTTGAATTAGCCAAACTTAATTGTTAATGTATAGTCATCGATGTAACTTTTGAGTGATGTGTAGACCAGGCAGAAAATGAAAAACAAAAAAGCCACCAGATGACTCTGATGGCTCACCGATTTGAGATATAAACTAACTATCCTAACTTACTCATTACTATGCTTGCGAGAGAAGTATGGAAGGCTATCTGAAGCCTTGAATACCACCTTGTCACGAGCTGCAATGGTAATCTTCTCGCCTGTTGCAGGATTAACACCCTGGCGTTCCGCTACATGCTTGATGGAGAAACGGCCGAAATCAGGGATGGAAATCTCTCCATCTCCCTCCACGATGTTATCAGCCATCACACCCATCAGAGCGTTAAAGAACTTGGAGGCATCAGTCTTTGTGATGCCAGCCTTCTCAGCAAATGCTGCTACGATCTGTGTCTTATTCATTATTCTAATTTTTAAAAATGTTGTGCAAAAATACTAAAAACGATTGACATGAGCAAGTAATTCCTATGAAAACTACTTTCAAGCCCTACTCCAACCTTCAAAAGAGCCTACAGCTTAGCATTAGAATTTCCTTTGGCAGTGTGGACACATCTTAATCTCGCTATTATGTTCATCCTTTGTAATTAAAATCTGAGATCCACAGTTAGGGCAGAAAAATATGTTCTTATCATTATGTCCATTACCCAACATCGCATTCAGTTTTTCCGGCACTGGTTTACCTGCCAATATATAGAGTTGCACCTGCCTTGCATACATGTTATCATCACAGCATGACAGACAATCAGGACAAATGTACCAGTTGTTTGGACATTGTTTTGTATCCCTAGAATCAATCAATCCTTTCTTGCACCTGAAGCAAAAATTCAGATATATTGACTTCCCATGCTCTGGGCAAAAAGGATTGACACAAGAGAAGTAATTGTATCGATTGAATCCACGACTCTTGTTTGCAAACATCAAATGTCCGCATCCTCTACACTTTAATCTTCTAAACTTTTGTAGCACTCTGTTTGCTATTGCAATGAAAGTACGCACAGTAACATCCGGCTCGTATCCAGCTTCTTTTAAATGTAATTTTGGATACCCTATAATTTCAGCCAAATGATATAAGGAGTACTGATACCATCTTACCCTGCTAGCAAGAGATTGGTTATTCAAATTATTATGAAAGCATTCATTACCTCTACACCAGAAATATGGTAAATTGATGGCAAAGAAATTTACGTCATTCTGTTTTGGAGCACATAAAGGCACAAACTTAGTATTTAAAGACCTTCTTACCAAGAAATCATCGGAATAGTTATTACCTTTATCAGAAAACGCTTCCCTAAAATAAAACTTATTGACAATATCTGTCAGAACATTCTTTTGATATGGAATCTCGAAATATTCACCATTGAACTCATTTGTACCCAATATAGACTTTAAAGATTCAACGCATCTCTTTGAAATTTTATCGGAAACAAGCTGCCCATATTTTTCTTCAGCAGCTATATATCCAGATGAATGTTCATTTCCGAGTTCAGCTTCAGAAAGAGTCTGGCTTACCTCCTTCCAAAATCCGAATATATCAAGATTTTTATCAGCCTTAATTTTCTGGCGAGGCATAATACGAACCTTCTTGATGTCCCAAAATTCTTCAAGTACTTTAATTTCAAAAGTCTTTTGTTTATATGAAGGAACCAATAACTCTCCATTACCTAAACAAGTGTATTGAGAAACTAAGTACATAACATACTGACGAAAGTTTTCAATTGAGATCATATCCCAGGTAATAACTGCACCATGGCCATAATTCGGACTTGTCTGCAACGCTTCGAATTTTTCTTTCTTTATAAATACTTTTAAGCAAGGTACATTTTTGTCAACCACCCATTTATCAGGATACAGTTTAAAATCTACACAACTTAATTGCCAACCAGTCTTTCCATGTTTCTTTAAACATTGTTTACTTAACTCCATATCTAGAAAAGAGCCATCACCATACTTGCATACAGGATATTTTAATCGGTCAAAATAACTATCAAGAAAACTTTTAATAACTACCTCTAAGCCTTCCATGTCATCAAGTCTACTCTGATTTATCTTACAAATATACTGATAATCAATAAAGCCCTTAAAACTATTATTGATTATAACTCCATGATTACAGATGGGCAAAATTTTATCTAGCTTCCAATCCACAGCAGGATGAGAAGAATCACAATGAGTAATAGCAAAATCCAAAATACCATTGAAACTCTGAAACTCTTTTCCTTTGGTATTATACAGAGTCAAAATGGTATCGCACAATAATGGCACTGTTAATACAACATCATCATTAGGTGTGTTGATACTATATCGGTAACGGATAAAACTATCATACTTATTATTAATGAACTGCTTGATGAGTTCGCAATCGAATCTAGTATTCCCCAATCTCACATCATGAAAGTATCGCTTCACTATCATTAATCTAACAGACTCAGAAACCAGAGAAAACAAAGACGGCAAAATAGAGTAATCATCAAACGATTTATCCGTCATAAACCACTTGCGAAGTTTTAGCAAAGGATTATTTGTCGTTTCTGCAGATGAATCACCAAGGGGGTTGTTACTCATGACAAAATCTACCAGTGAAAAGAGATTGGAATTCTCTTTGTCTATCTCATTTTCACGATAAAAATCCAGAGCCTCCACCAACATAGCTGGCATATATATATCATATCTTACGCCGAATTCCTCGCAAACACCAGTCAATACCTTTTGCTTATTTCTCGATAGGCATCGTCCATGCTGTCTCAAGAGATCAAGAACATAAGAACGTGATTGAGCATTAGGTATTTTACGTAATACACTCATAAGAGTCTGTTGGGAGATAGAACACTTATCCAAAACCCATATCAATGTTACGAATGAATACTTGTCCTCCTGATTCATGCTTCTTGAAACGCAATCAAATAAAATTGCACTTAAATCCTCTTCTGATGGAACGACATCATGAAAGTACATAGTAACCTCATTTTTATTCATTTGTCCGTCTTTATCAGAAACAAACTCTGCCCGTTCAACCTTACATAAACAATAGCCCAAGTTTCGATTTCCAAAATTATCAACAGAAAATTCTATTTTATCTTTATGATTAACTGAAACCCATTTATAATGAACATCCTGTTTACCTCTATTATCATAACTTTTTTCTGCATGAAGTTTGATGAAGAAAAAAGGATGTTTCCTCATTTCTTCATAAAGGGAATTTTCTATTCTTATTGAATTCTGCATAAGCTATTAAGATTGTAATTGTCATACAAAAATAGTTATTAAATTTTAGAATAGAAACTAATTACTTAAATATTATGATTTTTTATACGAAGGGCAATGAAAAACAACCACTACTCACAAATCCCTACTACTAAATAGGGAAAATCCACCCTCCATTTAGAGTATCTCCCTTTGTCATCCCGCTAAATCTCTGTATCTTTGCAACCGTAATCAAAAGACAGAAGATGTCTCGATGATACTATAGAAGTAATTTGAATAGTAACCCTTCAAAGAACATGAGTTATGAAAAGATTGATAATGACAATGGTAATGGCAGCAGTCATGAGCATGACCGTTTCTGCACAGAGAATCGATAACACCATCAAGGAGGCACGCCTCCTCACAGACAAGATGGCAGAAGAATTGAGCTTGAATAACTGGCAAAGAGAGAAGGCTTACCAGATGAACCTCAACTATCTGAGCAGCATCAATAGCCACCGCGATATCCACTCACAAAATTGGAACCAGCGCAACTCCCAACTTAAGGGTATTCTCAGCTCTGCTCAATGGAAGCTCTACAAGAAGGCAAGCTATTTCTACCAGCCAATCAGCTGGAAAAAGGGAGCATACGTACATAACATCTATGCAACATACCCAAATGCAGGTCATACTTTTGGGGGCAATAGAGGCAACAAAAATGTTGCGACCACTGTTCTTAGTGGAAAACGTCCTGAAATCGTAGCAAGACCACAACAGCCAAACTATACGGCATACCATAAAAATGATGGGAAGTTGAATAGAACAAAGTCAGCCAACACCTATTCGAGAAGCTTTGGCAGCATGAAAAGATAAATACTATATCAACAGATAAAAAGTTAATATTATGTGTTAAGGCAGGTTGAGACAACATTACTCTCACCTGCCTTTTTTGTTTCTAATCATCTATCAATCAACTTTCTGGACGTCCTTTCTCAATATCATTTTAGCAAAAAAGTTTGTTTGAAACCAAACATGCAAACATGTTTGCTTCCAAACATACATGAAAACAAGTCATTTGTTCCAAAGATTAATATCTCACAGCAGGATAACTCCCTCACAGCAGGGAACAATTTAATTTTTGCTTAACTCCATAAAGAAAAGTAACGAACTAACCAACACAAAATCATGGAAAAGTCATAACAGTTTGTTCCAGATGAATTCAGCATTCCATCCTGGGGTAACGTGGCAGGTCTGGGCATCTTCCAATGGGTAAACAACGCTGAAAGCTGCCTGGGAAGAGGCATTGCCCAAATGTACGAATATGCCCTGACAAAGGACAACAAATATAGTCAAGCCGCCCTTTCCACCTTAGACTATTTCTTTGGACGTAACGCCACAGGCTATTGCTACCTGACAGGCTTCGGCACCCAGAGGGTCATGAATATCCACCACCGTATCTCAGCTGCAGACAATGCCAAGGAACCTGTACCAGACCTAGTGGTTGGAGGAGCCAAAAAGGGACAGGAAGATGCTGAATTCGTACCAGCCTATGCTTCCAATATTCCAGATGAATCCTACCAGGATAACGTTGGCAGCTATGCCTCAAACGAAATTGCCATCAACTGGAACACCTATCTGGTATCCTTGCTTGGATGTATAAACTAAGAGCAAATTGGAGATTATCCATAGAAAGACCAAAAGGGGGAGAGAACCAAATTCCTCTCCCCCTTAACGCTATAAATCTCAACTATCAATCAATCGTCAATACCCAATATTTCTTTTATTCTCAATGTGGCAGCCTTCGCTAACCTCTGCTCCGGGCCCCAACTGAAGGTTTCTGCCTTACCTTTCAAGATATCATCCATCACCTCTTCACCCACGGAAACCGGTCCCTTGATATTGGTAAGAACAAAAGGGCAACAGTCATCTTTCATGATGATTTCATGCTTCCCTTTTACAAACGGATAGCATTCTTCATCCACAGCTAATACCATCATCAAATATAGCCTATAGCTGCCATCATCCTCTTGACTAAAGAATAGGATACGCTCTCCTTTTTCTGGCAAATCATGATCAAAAGTCGGTAAACAGCACCATCGATAATAAGCCATGCCCTCCTCATAGAGATCCATTTCCAAAGCTCCCCATTGACCAGGGCTCATGCTCATCGCTCTGAAAAGTCCCATATTTTCTTCCTTCTCTTCCCTAAGCGTGTCTTCCTTGGATTTGACGGTGATGGTGATACGCAGCTTCTCGTACTCACTCTTGGGATTAATTTTAGAAATATAAGCATCAAATGCCCTTTCCCATCCCATATCCATCATGCTGGCTAAGGCAGCATTGTCTTCTCTTGGAACATAGCCTAATATATCAGAAAATTCCAAGTCCACAGGTTCCAGAAGAGAAGAATCATTTAAAGAAACAGCCACGGCATTCTCATCATGCTTGTTATCACGATCTCTCATCAAATGTACCTTCCTACCCACAAAGATCGTGTCAAGCATGTCATCTACATGGTGATACGACGTACCTGCAACCCTGCACTACAAAAACACTCTGCCATCTGGAGACTCAATAGATGAAGGATCATCTGGCATATTGAATACTTCCATCATCCCAACAATCCCACTATCATGTACCTCCTCTATACTCTGATCGGCAAACTCCTCTATCAGTTTCTGAAGAGTCTTGTCAGAAGCAATGGAGTCAATTCCCTTCTTTTCAAGCTGCTTCTGAAGGGCATAAAGTTCCTCATCACACTTGAGACAACTGCCCATGCAGCTGCCATCATGCGTACACTCAGAAGACTCATAGTCAAGCCCATATTTCTTAGCCACATATTTGCGGATCTTCTTGAGAATCTCGCACTTGTCCTTTCCTTTCTTCATATATCACACTAAGTTATTGTTTTCTGTTTAGCACTAAATACTCAAACTCCTGGATATCCTTAAATCCCAAGATCTTAACTTGCTCAATACTACGATTAACATCCTCATCCGTATTGAAGCCAGGAATGTGGGGAACCCTGATGGTCACATTGTCAACAATCCCATACTGCTTCAAGTAGCAGAGTTGATGAGCAGAATCACCTACCCTCCCTGTATATTTCTCCCTAATTCGAGGATTCATATCCTTGATGTCTACTATCCAATGGTCCACTATAGGTGCAAGCAACTCAATGTTATGAGGATGACAGGCATAGGCTGTCTCCACCGTTATCTTCCACCTCGTTCCACAAAGCTTTCTGAACTCCATGATGAATTCCGGATGTTCCAGCGGTTCCCCTCCACCAAAACAGACCCCACCACCAGTGGCCTGAAAATATATATTGTCTTTCTTCACTATATCATAAAGCTGCTGAGGAGTTAACATAAGGATACCCTTACATGGCGTGACTCCATCATCTTCATATACAGTCCCATGACACCGTTCATTCAGACAATACTTACATCTGAGCTGACATCCCATGAAGGTTACCAATGTGGTAACTCCCCTTCCATCGAGACCCATTCTTAAGCGGCTCACACCAAAGAAGGGCTGCAGAAGACTGTCTGAACCAGGCAATCTGTCAATGACATAATCATCACTAACACAATTCCAACGATACTCTACTGAATATAGTGCTTCTTGAATTGCCCCTAACTGATAACCAGCCTCTTCTGAAACCTGTAACTCCACTATTCTAAAGGTTCCATCAGACATGGAAGAAAGTTTGAAACGGTTCAACACCCGACAACTTCTATATACATATATGTATCCATCATCCAGATAAAACCCATACCTATCATCAAAAGTGGGCTGAAACGCCTTTAAGATTCGCCTGCGCAGCTCCCTGGAAATGATCTTGTCCACATAAGGATTAGCAACATCCTTCCAAACATGTCGTTCAACATTCGTCATAGCACAGTTCTTGGCAAAGAATGTCCTACCTGCCCTGTATAATGCCTGAAATCTGGAAGAAACCTTCACAAGACCAGCCAAACTACTCCCTTTTCCATACCTAGCCTTCACCATATATTTGTCACTTCCATACATGGCATCGGCCAAAGCACCTACCAGAATACCATTCAAATGTCTGTCACCCGGCAACTCCATTGCTCGATGTAAGGTACTGCCAAAATCATAGGAAGAGTAGAAAGCGTCCCACGCCCGAATCAGAACACCCAGGATGGAACTACGCTCTTTCCACGAAACATCTTCAACGAACCCCTTGAACGAAGAAACATTCTCAACCATCAAGGCTTCCTCCTTAGAGGCACCATGACGAAGAGCAAAGATAAGCTTCCACATGAACGCCCCAGCATACCAATCTTCCTTGTCATAAGTAAAACCATACTCCTGATATGCAGAAGCAGTCTCAGCCTCTGTATCATAGAGCCCTCCAATTGCAATGGCGCGCAACACGGTAGCCTCAGGAGAAATACGCATGCCTAGACTTTCATGAACCTTGATATCACTTCCTCTCACCTGGGCAAGAGTATCCGCCATCAGAGGCATCTCCTTCATCATCTTTGAAGGAGATGCCTCTGACGATACAAGCTTCCTAAAAAAGAGATCTTTGTCCTGTTCCCAAGTCCAGGCTGCCAAATCTCCTAAAATAGCACCATTCATACCCTATAAGAACACCGTAAATAATGCGTCAAACCAATAAAATACTACCGTCTATAAACACATTATTTATCTAAGGAAACTTCATCAGCCATTGATGTCTCACCACGCATTCCTTTATAGATATAATTAACTGCTTGAAACTCCTGACTATCCATATCATAGGCTGCAATAATCTCTTTCATATTTTTATCAAAGATATAAAGCATGTTGCCACCCACGGTTTGTCCGGCATTATTTTCCGCTCTGTATGTATGAATGGCCTTAAACCCAATGAAAGTCACATCCTGATCTTTCAAAGTTCTCAATTCCTTCCCTAATTTCTCGGCTTCGTTCTCTGCTTTACCCTTCTTGGCAACAACTGCATCATACTTAGCCTTATATTCCTTGTAATTCTGACGATCGAAAGGAGTCTGATAAGGTCCTTGCCAAATAGACATACTCGTTCTTAACCGACTGGCTTCTTCTTCACACTCAGAAACCAAGATACCCAGCTTCGCAACCTTAAGCGTCATTTCATAAAAAGAAGGATCATCGTATGGTGCAAATGCACTGTCCAGTTGAGTACTTGAAGGAGCATAAGTATCAGGATGGTATAATGTGCTTTGCAGATTTTGCTTGATCAAAGCTTCAGCCTTCTGCTTAGGAGACTGAGAACATGCTGCCAACAATAATGTGCAGGCAGAAAGAAATAGGATTCTTCTCATAGGTAAATTATTAATTGTCTTCATTAGTTATGGCTTTACCGTGATGTCGAGGGCTAAAATGCAACATTAAGCAACTGTGAGACGTGCACAGCTGCCATCATCATGATTACAGGGCAAAGTTAAACAAAAAATTGGTGTTTGCCAAATATCCAGCAATGTTTTTGATCAAAAAGGAGTGATTTCCCCAAAATCTTTCTCAAAATAGCAAGCAAGATAACCCGAACAGAGAAGGTTATAAATACCCCCTCCAGCCTGTTAAAAAATCAAGCAGGAAGCTAACATTCAATAACGAGGTTGTAATATAGCTCCAGATTCCAAAATGTGATGACATCAACCTAAGGTATGGTATCGGTTTAAGAATTGTCAGCGGAGATTTCAACCCTAATTGGACAACACAATCTCCTAGGAAAAGCAGAAGATAAAGATAATGATAATGATTAAAAGCGTAAGCCTAAGTAAAATCAGGTTTACGCTTTTAGTTTGTTGTTACCTTCCCTATCTACATCATCCCTATTCATCCATACTTCAGTTGTTTCCCATCTACAAAAAGCATCACTATAACGGTCAAACTATTCATCTGTTAATTCCAGCATCATGCTTTCGTATTCATTTTCATAATCAAAAGGTGCTCTGAAAAACGTTTCTATCTCAAAACTACACCTCTTCATTATCATCTGGAATTACAATATGTTTTTTTATATGGCAAAGAAAAACTTTGTTTTAAAAACGAATTATTCATGCTTAATTTATTATTTTCCTGCAATCTGATTACTTGGGGTAATCGTTCCAACATTCTCACAGTAATAGAAATATAATATAAAAGAGGGTGTATCATTGGTGAATGGCACACCCTCTTGAACGTACAAAGTCATAAGAAGAGACAAGCTCTGGAAAGAATCACAATCTACTGATTACACAAACATAACCTCCAGCATTTGCTAATTTAACGTTCAACGGCTTAGTGGAAGAAATCTTTGTTTTCTTATGTTCACAATCCGTTGCCACAGAATTAGCTTTCTTTCCATCTTTCCAGAATTCTAATCGATAATTGCCCTTTGGCAAGAAACCCAAGTCCAAGTTGATGGTGCGCTGTTGACTGTTGTTAATGATGCCCACATACCATTGTTCACCGGTCTTTTTGGCTAAAGCAATATAAGTGTCAGGTGTTCCTCCTAAGAATTTGATATTGTCCCATGTGGTTGGAACTTTCTGCAAAAAGTCTTCACCCACTTGACCATATACATTGTCAGGATGCTCACAGAAACACATAAACGGACTTTCATATACTACGAATTTTGCGAGTTCTGCAGCACGGGTGTTCGAAACAAGTGTCGGAGATTGCTGTTTGAACTGCTTTTGGGTTACATTGAGAAAACCACCAGGAGTATAGTCCATCTGTCCAGCCAACAAGCGGGTATAAGCCAGCGTTACATTGTGTTCCGGAGTCATCTTATCAGAGAATTTATAGTATTCGCCACCCATAACTCCTTCTCTGGTTAGCATGTGTGGATAAGTTCGTTCAATGCCGTCTGGCTTGTAGGCTCCATGCAGGTCAAGCATCAGTTCATTCTCAGCAGTTGCCTTAATAATGCGGCGATACCAGTTTACCACATCCTGATCATCACGGTCCATGAAATCTATTTTTACGCCTTTTATACCCCATTTGTGATAGAGAGGAAATGCTTGCTTATACTGATCGTTATTATTAGCGTCTTCGCATCTCAACCATAACCATATATCAACATTTTTAGAATTGGCATATTGGATGATTTCTGGCATGTTGAGTTGAGGTGCAACTTTGGTTATATCAGCTATGGGATTATTAAATTCACCATACCAGGTCCAGTCAATAAGCATATATGGCCATTTTTCTTTGGCTGCAAGATCAATATATTGTTTGATGACGCTTTGTTCCATCTTGACTTCTCCGCTCCACCAATGATCCCAAGCCGCCATTCCCGGTTTGATCCACTCTGTGTTTTTGAGGGCACAGTCAGGGTTTAGCGAACGAATAATCTCACTCTCAATAAACTTACCTGGATTATGCCCTATCATGATAACACGCCATGATGAGTTGGCAGCTTCATCAAATCTAGCCTTAACACCATTTTCGTCCTCGCCCCAAATTGGTGTCAGTTTGGTGTCCAACATCTGGTATCCTTCCTTGGCTTCCTTACTTCTGCCCAGATAGAATGCTGGATAATTGTCTAGATTGGCCTCGGTGATAGCCATCCAGTTATTCTCATCTACTTTTATCAAACCAGGTAAGCCCGCATGAATATCTGTTTTAATGCTCTTTACAGGAGTCTTTACAAATATACCTTCCTGGGAGGACTTGTAACTTTTGCCTTGGTTCTCATAAGCAAAATCAGGTATCCAGAGAATTGAAGACTCTGGCAGAGAATATCCTGTTAGTTCTTTCGTGATTTGCCGATTTCCCAATCTGGAGATACCATAAAGAGTATAGCGGAAAGCTACGCCATCATTCATGACACGGAATACAACATCCATGCGACGATATTGGTCACCATTTTCCTTCAGATTCAATGTGAGCTCTTGGTAAGGAACTTTGCATTCTGCATGCTTATTTCGTACAACAGGTGTCCAGGACTCTATGCCACTCTTAACTTTAGCATCATTTTCTACGATAAAGTTGCCTTTCATTTCTTTTTCGTCTTTCAACTGAAATCCCATAGGAGATGGTGCGATAAGTGTTTTCCCATCCAGCTGTACCGAATAGGTTAACTGCTCTTGGTTTGAGATCGTCAAGGCAATATGTCCATCAGGAGATTGCAGAGAATACTTTTGTGCATGCAATGGAGCTTCCATGAATATGGATGCGAGAATTAAAATAAAGAACTTCTTCATATTTGTTAGAGTTTATTCTACGAACATGCCTGAACAACAAGCTATTGTTCAGGCATGTATTATAATACTAAATTATTTTTAAAATTCTCAACCTTAATCAAGCTTGTATAATGTACATGCATGAGGATTGAGAGTTACACTAACTTTTCCCTTTACCTTTCCTACCTGCTTGTTAGACCATAGCAAGGTTGCACGCTTGGCTCCCTTGATACCCATAGAACTCAACGGAACCTGGATCTTTTGTGTCTTATTAGAAAGATTGAAGATAGCCAGATAGGTTTCACCACTGTTTTTGTCCTTTGAAGTAACGGCAAGCTTCTGCTCATCATTAAACAATTCCTTGACACTAGTACCATCTCTGTGCATCTTCAATACTCCCTTGTTGGTAAGCAATGACAATGTGAAAGGATCAATAGAAGGCAAGTCACCACCATACATCAAAGGGGAGCGGAAAATACTGAAGAATGTCATCAGTGAGTATTGCTCATCTTTGGTAAGACGAGTCATTCTGTCTTCTCCTCTTTCACCACGAATGGCAATATGACCGAGCGGAATCATGTCACAGTCAGGCCAGGTTCCCTCACCGATATATGGATACCAGTCATGGGCAACCTTTACAAGATGTGTGAAGTCCTTCCATACATCCCATACATCGTTTACCATTCTCCACATGTTGGCATGGCTGTCCACATGCTTGGCTGCAGCCACAGGAGTCTCACCCGGAGAGGTACTGAGCACGATAGGTCTGCCTGTTCTGTCGATAGCCTTTCTGATCATATCGATTTCAGGCTGATGATAGTCTGGTGCAGACAGGTCGTCGATCTTGATGAAATCCACTCCCCACTCTGCATACATCTCAAAGATGGAGTTGTAGTATTCCTGTGCTCCAGGCTTGGAAGCATCCACTGTATAATTGTCCTTCAACCACTTGCATCTACCTTCCTCACTGTAAATCTGGTCAGCAGTAATGCCGTTCGTTCCCTTAATCGGGAGATGACGCATCACAGCCACCTTAGGAATACCGCGCATGATATGGATACCGAACTTTAAGCCCTTGCCATGCACATAGTCTGCCAATGCCTTGAATCCTTTTCCATTGGAAGAAGATGGGAAACGGTTCTCGGCAGGCTGATATCTACCATAATTATCGATGACATAAACTGGATTGCTCTCATTGTATCCTCCAGCCTTGTCGTTGGCAATAAACCAGCGGATATCCACCACGACATATTCCCATCCATGCTGCTTCAGGTTCTCAGCCATGAAATCGGCATTGGCCTTTGTCTCTTTCTCTGTAACTGTAGGTCCATAGCAATCCCAACTATTCCAACCCATAGGTGGGGTCTGTGCCCACTCGCGGAAGCTTTGCTTCTCCTGGGCACAGACGCTATTTACCAAAACCATAAACAAACTAACTAAAGTTATGACTGTTTTCTTCATACTGATACATATTTACTTGTTATATCCAGGATTCTGTACGAGATTTGGATTCTTATCCATCTCAGACTTCGGGATAGGCAACCAGTACATCTTGTCATCCCATTTACGGTCACCACCCACATCACTTCTCAACTTATCCACCTCATATGTCTTCTTTCCATCAGGATATTTCTTGATAGTGATGGCATGAACGGTAGAACCGAAGTATTTAGGAGCTTCCTTCCAGCGACGTACATCAAAGTAACGATGCTCCTCAAAAGCGAATTCTATGCGGCGCTCATTCTTGATAGCCTCCAGCAGATCGGCACCTGTAGCTGTGACAGCAGGCATTCCTGCACGCTGTCTTACTGGCTTCAATGCTTCTCTAGCACCTTCTTCGTCACCTGTGTGATACAGCGCTTCAGCCTTGTTGAGATATAACTCTGCCATACGGAGGTGGATCCAGTTTCGGGCACAGAAGTTCCATGAGTTCAAGGCATATCCCTCATCCATAAACTTCTTCATATTGTAGCCCGTTGGTGAAGCATTCCAACTGTCATTGCCAAACTTGGTGTCTTTTCCACCACCAGTGATATTGCCATTGCCGTCAACATCGAAGTAGGTTTCCACATTTCTGGTCATCCACTTGGCTCCATCATATAAGATGGTGGCATAGAATCTAGGATCACGGTTGGCATAAGGATTTGCCTTTTCTTCCGGATTGTTCCAGTCAAACTTGCTGGCAACGCCATCCTTTACCACTTCATAGGCATCCACCAGCTCCTGCAGAGGACAGTTGCCTCCCCATCCACCATAGCCGTTAGGATTGTTGTACTGATCGCAGCTGGAGATGCTTTCACCATCAGCGCTGCTGGTACCCATGCGGGCAAACAGTGTTTCCTTGTTGGCAACTGTGTTGTCCATGAATATCATCTGATAATTCTTGGAAGGATCACCATCCAGATTGTAAAGTTCATATCCAGCTGCCTGTGCAGCATCCAGTGCTTCTGTTGCAGCCTTGGCAGCCTTTTGCCATCTGTCTGGTTCTGGGGTAGTATAGCCTACCTCTGGTATCTTGACATCCTCATTCATAAGAGGACTTGCTGCATAAAGCAGGATACGCGACTTGAGGGCCAAAGCGGCAACGCTGGTTGCTCGTCCATAGTCATCCCCACTCCAGTTAGCCGGCAATTCCTTGGCTGCCTGATCCAATTCGCCAACCAGAAAATCAATGCATTCCTTATAAGTGTTACGCTTCAGATCTACGATTTCTTCTCTGTCATTGATGGAAAAGCTCTTGGTAATGATAGGCATGGCACCCCATCTGGCAATAAGATCCCAATACTCAAAGGCACGGATGAAACGTACCTGTCCCACCAACTTCGTTTTTTCCGCCTCGTCAGTGAAAGCTACATTGTCCACACGCTCGAAGAAGATGTTGCAATTGGAAATATTAGTCCATTTGGTACTCCAAGAACGGTTGTCCCATCCCCACCAGGCGCCATTCATTCTACCCAGGTCTGTAGGACTTAGACGGGCAAAATTATGGGTTTCACAACCGCGCAACCAGGTAAGTTCCGTTTCATCCACAATAGAGCTTTGCATGGATTCTGCGCCATTTACTCCCACCTGATTATATCTTGAATTGACGAATGCCTTCAAGAGAGCCGGATCCGACCAGAGGTCATTGTCTGAGATTTCAGTCAAAGGCTTTTTGTCCAGGATATCAGCACATGAAGCCAACATCGTGGTAGCCATCAATCCTATAGTAAGGTACTTAATATATAGTTTCATAATTCTTCTAATTAAAATGTGACGTTAATTCCGAAATTGTACACTTTAGACTGTGGAGTGTTCCATGCTGCCCATCCCTGACTGTTCTCCTGTGTCTCAGGGTCGATATTCTTGATACCAGTAAAGGTAAGAAGGTTATAACCCGTCAAGCAGAGGCGGACACCTGATATTGGAGTTCCCTTGAACCAGCTCTTAGGACAGCTGTATGCCAATTCAATGCTCTTCAAACGCAGATAGGATGCATTGTTGAGCCAGAAAGAGTTACGGTAGTTACCACCACCAGTAACCGTTGCATCACGGTTGTAGGTACGAGGATATTTGGCATTTGGATTGTCTTCCGTCCAGCGGTTATCATAGAAATCCTTGGTGAAGTTACCAATGATACCAGCCTCCATGAAGGTATATTGCCATACTCGGGCCGCACCCTGCCACAACATGTTAAGACTCCAGTTCTTGTAGGTGGTACCGATGTTGATGCCATACATGATTTCAGGTACAGCAGGCTTGTCCATTCTAACCTTGTCATCACCGTCGATTTTCTTATCACCATTCACATCTCTGAACTTGACATCACCAACACGTGCATCAGAAAGATGAGGATAGGAATCAAGATCGTCCTGAGTACGGAAAATACCTATAGACTCATACATCAGATAATTGCTGCCCTGCGTACCGATGGTCTTACCAGTACGGCGCTGCCATTCCAAGGTTTCTGCAGGCTCGTCAATATAATCAATTGTACCATGGCTATAGCTGAAGTTACCACTCAGGTGAAGTCCCCAGTCCTTGTTGAGCTGACGATTGTAGCCAAGGGTAAACTCAGTTCCTATGCTCTTACATTTACCGATGTTCTCATCTGGAAGCGAAAGACCGGCATACTCTGGAATAGCTGCATTTCTGGCAGTCAGGATATTGCTTCGCTTGGTTACGAAGAAGTCACCCTCAAAGTTGAAGTAATCAAGGAAATTAGACTCGATACCCACGTTCCAGGTATCAGCCACCTCCCATGTAATGTTAGGGTTGGCCGTACGGTTGAGACGCAAACCTGTATTTGCTTTTCCGCCATTGGCACCAAACACGCCAGGGTTGCTGAATGTATAGGCAGTTACATACTGGAATGCGGAAACCTTGTCATTACCCATCTGGCCCCATGAAGCACGCAGTTTGAGGTAGTCCATCCACTTGACGTGTTCTTTCCAGAACTTCTCCTCTGAAATACGCCAACCCATGGATACACCAGGGAAGAATCCGAAGCGGTTACCCTTAGGGAAATTCTCGGAACCGTCATAACGCCAGTTGAATTGGAAGAGATACTTGCCTGCATAGTCGTAATCTACACGACCAAAGTAGTTGAGACGGGCTGTTTCGGATGCAGTTCCGTCATTGGTTGCTGAATTGGAATCTCCTGCGAAGAGCACATCAATGGAAGTAGAAACAAAGTCCTGGCGACGACCAGAGAGATAGTCATAGCGGCTCTTGTATTGCTCCCACGCAACAAACGCACAAACATTGTGAACCAAATTGAATGTACGCTTGTAATTGATTCGGGCATTCATGGTGATACCCAAGGTCTGATGCATATTCTCAGACAGGACATTCTGACCTTGCTGTACAGGAACATAGTCATTGTTCTCATACGAATAGAGATAGAACTTCTTCTGGAAATTCTTATAGAATACATCAGAACGGTCCACATAGAATCCTGCATCGGCAGAGAGACCCTTTGCCAACCAAGGCATCTCCAGATGCATGGTGAGATCAGCACTCAGATAAGAACGACGGTCGCGCTGATACCCCATTGTATCATCCATACCGGTGGCAGGTGCGAAGTTATCCTGCTTGGAAGATACCGTACCATAGTTGGTACCAGGATACCAGACATTCACCATCGGATTATATTTGATAAGATAACGCCAGATATCCTCAGAACCGGTAACAGGAGAGTTGCGGTCTTCCTGTCGGAAGGCAACATTCACGCTGAACTTCAAAAGATCCGAAGGAGTGATATCTATGTTCGATCTTAAGTTATACTGATTATAATTGCTGGCACTATTCTTGTAATAGTTGTCTTGATACTGATAGCCAAGTGAAACATAATATGATACCGTCTTACCTCCACCACTGGCAGAAACATTGTGCTGGGTTTGAACAGCAGGCTTGAGCATCAGGTCAAATGCATCAATATTAGGATAGTTCAAGGGATCACTTCCATCCTTGAACTTCTGAATTTCTTCTGCAGAATACTTACCTGGAGTGATTTCATTCAGCAACTCTGCATACTGCCATGAGTTACACATCTCAGGTAATACAGTAGGAGAGCTGACACCCACATTACCAGTATATTGAACCTTGAGATCACCCTTTGAACCACGTTTGGTGGTTACCAGAATGACACCATTGGCTGCTCGGGAACCGTAGATAGCAGCCGATGCATCCTTCAAGATGGTGATACTCTCAATATCATTAGGATCCAGACGTCCCAAAGAACCGGCGCGGTCAGCCACGCCATCCACAACCAGCAAAGGAGATGCATTGCCGATTGTACTGGCACCACGAATCAGAAGACCAGCGTCATCGTAACCCGGCTCACCACTGCGGTTGTAAGAGATAAGACCAGGAAGACGGCCAGCCAATGTATTGGTAATGTTAGGAGTAGGAACAGCAGCCAGGTCATCACCCTTGGTAGATGCCATGGAACCAGTTACAGAAACTTTCTTCTGCGTACCGTAACCCACCACAACAATCTCCTCAAGAGACTTATTGTCTTCCTTCATGATCACGCTGAGCGATGATGAGTTGCCAGTCTTGATGAGTTTTGTACTGTAACCTACATAAGAAACTTCCAACTCATCACCTGGAGATACCTCCAGCGAGAAATTACCATCCAAATCAGAGATGGTTCCATTGCTCTCATGTCCCTTTACTCTAACGGTAGCACCGATGATAGGTTCGCCGTTTCCGTCCTTGATGACACCTTTTACACGTCGCTGGTTTCCCACCTGCTGAACGCCTTGATGCTTGACAGAAGCCTTTGAAATAATGACATTTTTTCCTTTCAAGGTATAGGTTACACCTTGACCTCTAAGGACTTGTCCAATAGCTTCTGCACAATTGGATGCATTGACTGAAACACGTTTGCTGGTGTTTAGGTCTTTTGCTTCATAAACAAAAGAATAGCCGCAAGTCTGCTGCAACTTGTTAAGTGCCTGCTTTACCGTGACGTTCTGCAAATTCACGCTCTGAGCCGAAATGCTCATGTTCAAGCACAAGGCAGCAGCAGTTAGAAAGATTTGTCTTTTATCCATAACAAATTTCATTTAAGTTGTTAATTGTTGTTGCTAAATTTGGCTTATAGACGACGTATTTTGCAAAAGGGGTAGTGAAAAAGCACTTTTTTTCTAAAAAAAATTTTTTTCTTCAATTTCCTACTGAATAATGATGGTCTTACCACTTATTTTATAGGTGAACTTTCCTGTTGCAGCAAGCGCCTCCATGATATCATACACATTTTGACTGTTTCTGTAAAAAACACCATAAAAATGGAGTGAGTTCTGCTTAGATGGAGATATCTTGAATTTGATAGAATAGCATCTTTCCAATACAGCTGCTATGTCCTTGAGAGACTCGCCATTAAAGGCTATGACACCTTTGGTCCACTGACTTTTGTTAACCAAAGTCTTTGTATCCTGCAATGTCATGGTACCGGTTTCCTTGTCAAGCACCACATGCTGGTTCGGAAGCAAGGTGATTTCCTGCTTCGATGCAACGCTTGTCATGTTCACCTTGCCTTCATCAAGAGCTACAAGAGCCTGTTCCTCCTGTGGGTAATCACAGAAGTTGAACTTTGTACCCAACACCTTGACGATGATGTTGGCAGAGTTGACGATAAATGGCTTGGTACTATCCTTCTTGACCTCAAAATATCCTTCACCTTCTATATTGACGATACGGCTATCCACTCCATATCCTTGCGAATATGAAATACTGGAACCTCCATTAAGCTTCACAATGGAGCCGTCCGGCAAGTTAACACTGGTACTGGAGCCATTAGGAGTGGCAACAACGATATCAGCAAAGGTGCTCTGCAGATTCTTCTGTCCTTGCTGATAAGACAGATAGGTGGCACCAAACAATATAAGGAGAGAGGCTGCTATACCGCCAATCCACCTATATATATGGTAGAAACGAGGATTCTCTTCCTTCTGATCCTCATCTGTTTCATCTGAGCCTTCTGAAATCTTATGCAAGAAACGCTGGTAGGCAGCCTTGTAGTCGTAGCTGTCCAACTCATCATGGGTAGTACTGGCTGCCCAGATTTCCTTCAGTTCATCAAATGTTTTTTTAGCTTCCTTAGACTGACGGATTTCGTCTTCAAGAAGAAGGATTCCTTCTGAATCGAGATCACCGATAAAATATCTTATAGCTAATTCTTCAAATTGTATTTTGTTCATATTCTTGATACGTTTTGCTTATTGACGATGTTGTGGTAAAGAAGTGTAGTGAAAAAAATATCTTTTTCAGTTCATTAACAAAAATAAGGATAAAGCTATCAGATAGTGCTCCAGTTTCTCTCGCAATATCTTGAGCGCATTCTTGAGATGATACTTTACTGTATTGACAGAAATGCCTAATTCGTTTGCAATTTCCTTATTTTTCTTGTTTTCCATTCTGCTTTTTATGAACACCTGCCTGCATTCGGCGGGAAGCTCTTCGATCGCCTGGATGACTTTTTCCTCCAGCTCTTTGGAAAGAAGAGTTCCATAAGGAGAATCACCGGCAGTTTGGCTATCCATATAATAACCAGCTTTATCCGATAAGCTAGATATGGGCTTTTCATTTTGGTTTCTCTTGAGCTTAAGCGTGTCAAGACACTTGTTCCTTACAGCCGTTACTAAATAGCTTCTGATGGATTTGGTGATATTCAAACTTTCACGATTTTCCCATATGTGGTAGATAACATCTTCCACAACAGATTCTGCAGAAAATCTATCATGGAGATAGAAATTGGCAAAATGACACAATATGGCATAATGATTCCTGTAAAGGATGCCATATGCACTCTCATTACCAGCCTTCAGTTGTTCATAAAGAATTTGTTCTTCTGAGTTCATCACACTTTATAAGATTTGCACACCCAACTTCCGCAGCACTTATCCATAATCTATAGCCCCCCAAGTTACAAAAAGCGGCTCAGGATTTTCATTTCAGAACTTTCACTCACTTTAGTGCTGCAGTTAGAAAACAAGCTAAATTCTGAATGTCAGCCGCAAAAGTACTAATAAAATCCGGAAATTACACTCATTTTGGAGAATTATTTGCAATATAAGTCAACATGAAATTCATTTCTCACAAAAAGACATACTTTGCACATCTGTAAGAAGAGAGAAACCAAGCAGCATGGGCTACTCAATTTCTCTCTTGGCATTCTATTCTTCTATAATCATCTTGACAGCCTGCGTCACCGTCATCAATGGAGGAATCTTCACTCCCTTCTTGCGAAGATGCTTGGTCAGCTCCTTCTCCACCCAATTGAGTCGGGCTTTTCTTTCATCAGCCACATGACGCAGCTGCTTTACGCTAGGAGGCAAAGCTTTCAACTATATTTAACCTTTTCCTCTTCCAGCTCCTTGATGCGGGCTCTCAGAGCTTCATTCTCCTCCACCACCTTATCATAATAGTGAAGCAAGACCTTCATCTGCTGCTCATAAGGCAGATCTTTATTCATCTGATACATAGCTGTTATTTTACGATTATTTTCTTTGTTCCACTACCCTGCTTTACTATATAAGTACCTTTAGGGAGAACTTGATGCACGTTAACAGGGGTAGTACCCCTGTATATCGGAGTTCCGTCAAGTGTATAGATCGAAACCAATCCTGTCTGCCCAGCGGCATCTATATTCGAAATTCCAGAAGCTTCATTTTCTTCTATATTGGAGAAGTTCTTCCATACAGAGGCTTCGGCGTATTTAGAACGGCAGCCCTTAGGGACATATAATGTAGCAGACTGATAAATATCTTCGAAAGCGGATTCACTTACCTGAGGAGGAGTGATGGCATCGCAATGAATTTCTCTGATCTTCGGGCAGTTTTCAAAACATCTTTCCCCAATGAGAGACATGCTGCTTGGCAAGGTGATGGTCTCAAGAGAATTGCAACCTTCAAAAGCACCTTTATCCAAATCTGTAATAGCTGACCCAAGGAAAGTCACATTCCTCAGATTCTGGCAAAGATAGAAACATTGCGTACTGATTCTTGTAACATTCTTAGGAATAGAAATATCCTCCAAGGTTAAACAGCCTCTGAAAGTACCGGATTCAAAACTGGTGATACCCTGATCCACTGGTTCTGAAGGGAACTCAACCTCTGCCAAGGAAGAGCAGTCACAGAAAAGATACCATCCACTCGATGACCAATACCTGGAGTAATACACCTTTGAGAGCTTCCTGCACCCCTGAAAAGCATAATTGCCTAAAGAGTTTTTCAACTCTGTAAAGTCAATCGTACTTAAGTTATAGGCAGATGCCAGAGCATTGAGGAATCCTGCATCCTCCAGATTCATGTAATTGCTTACCACTACAGTATGGATACGCTCTAGATCCGGGAACTTATTCAATACGGTTGCCCTTAAACGCCCCACCTCTTCAGCAGGTAAATTCACATATAGAGTACCATCAGCGAAGGAAACATTGTCGCTGATTTCCTGCTTGGCAAGATCTACATCCTCTGTACTTTCTTCTATATTCTTAAACAACGACCATCCTGCAGCAGTCTTATAATCGGCCAGGGTTCCTTTTGGCACAATCAGACGAGCACTGGAGAATTGGTCCCCAAAACTATCTTCCGTGGCAGAAGGAGGAACCACAGCATCCAACTGAATGGTCTTTAAGTTACTACACAGATAAAAACACTGACTACCGAGCGATTGCACAGTGGATGGTATTCTTATTTCCTCCAATGATGTACAACCTCTGAAAGTACCACCATCAAGTTTCAAATAACCTCCGACGATGGAATTCGAAGGAAATTCAACTTTGGCGATGCTGTTACAGTCTTCAAACAGTAAAAAACCTGTGGAGTTCCAATATCTTGAGTACTTGACTTCTCTAAGTTGACTGCACCCCTGGAAACGATATGAATAAGTAGATTGGAGATTGGTCATATCCAATGAAGACAACTGGTAGGCACTGGCTAATGCTGCAAGAAATGAAAAATCGCCATCACCCAGATATCCACTCAAGACAGCATGCTTGATAGAACCTAAGTTTGAAGCACTACCAAGAACATAATCCCTCAGATTATCTACTTCATCACTTGTCAAATTACAATAGAGGGTGTCATTTGATAGAGAAACATTATCACTCTTCAAGTCTGACTTTCCAATGTATGATAATTTCGGATCCTCCTTATAATTAGAGAACATACACCAACCGGATGTAGTCTTATAATTAAAGATAGCACCTGTAGGTACATAAATGATGGTCGACTCAAACTGGCTATCATAAGTATCCACTGTGGCAATAGGAGCTACTCCAGACTGACAATGTATTTCCTTCAGATTATTGCATAAATAAAATACTTGTGTATTCAAGTATGTGACACTGGCCGGGATGGAAATCGTTTCAAGTGATGTACACCCACGAAAAGTACCCGAAGAAAACGAAGTCAACGAACATTCAGAATCATCCGGGAAATCACTTTCTTTAAGTTTGTGCAATCTTCAAAAAGTAAATGTCCGGTTTCCGTCCAATATCTGGAGTATTTAACTGATTCTAGAGACGTACACCCCTCAAGACCTTCAGAAGACATCGTACTACGAAGCTCTGTCATATCAAGATTATGAAGGCTATACTTCTTTCCCAAAGAATGAATAAAGTCTTCATCAGCTTGGGCAATGTATCCCCCAAGTACCATCGTCTTGATAACATTCAAATCGGAAATCTGCGAAGCTCTTTCCTTCAATGTTCCAACATCGGTACTCTCCAAATTACAATACAAGGTATCACTGCTCAAATGAACATCACTCGCATTGACAGCTTGCACAGCTAATAAAAATAGCCCCACAAATAATAATTTATGAATGCTCATACACTCCACGTTTTATGCAACACTATACAATATTATCATTTAAGCACGAAGAGCAACAGAAGCTGCTTAGGTGTCTGCCACACCAAAAATCATTTGTATAAGTGTTGCAAGTAAGCAAACAATCATTGATAGACGGGGCAAATATACGAATAATATTCGAAAATACAATACTTTTATTGAATTATTTCAATCGTTTTTTTCTTTTTCCGGTATTGAGACTGCTAATACATAATCCCACAATGATACTTATAGAGACGTTCATGGTGTACATCAAGAAATTCTGTTACCTTATTGTTCTCTATCTTGATCTCAACAAGTTCCCGAATCAGCCCAGCAAATCTAGACCAATAACAACAGCTGACATAATACTTATCATCATATCGAGTAACTTTAGGGGTCACATCACAAGCCAAGGCCTCCTCGGGAAGATCATTTACTTCAGCAAAATCATTGGTCGGTCTAGGAGGACGTTCACTACCTGTTCTTCTCGCCCGAATTTTGATCTTTAAAAGATCGTCTTTTGAGAAGACACAGCATCTCTCGTCATAATACCCATGCCAATACATAGGAAGCTGATGCCAAAGCTTATTTAAAAAATATATCTGTAAAGCACCTAATGGTGAGTCATCAACATCCGCTGAATCCAAAAAGTTTTTGCTTAAGCTTCCATTTGGTTCCTTGACATTGATATAAGTACGTCCACCACATCCTGAACAATCGGGAAATTCAAGCTCCAAACTATAACCTTCCGATAATTTTATTTTGTCTAATACACCTAATATTATCTCGCCGTAAGAAGGAATTCTTTCATCAACATCCATCATCATTTGCAATTCTTCAGGAAATCTACGTGTGTCAAAGTTTATATTGAGCAATTTTCTGCCAATCTGCTCAATCACAGCAGCATTAACCAAAGAATCATGGCATTTTGCAAAATTTTCCACAGCATGTTCTTTCATGGCTTGTTCCTTTTCTCTGGCCCGTTCTTCTTTCTCTTTCTTTAAAGCTTCACACTCTCCATTACTACCCCAAATATAGGATATAGGAAAGTACAAAAGCAATCCCAACAATATGATTGGGGCAAAAGCAAATAACAAAATCCAAATAAGATAAACATCACGACGAAATATTCTTTCTCCGCGAACTGCATATACAAAGAAAAAGCCAGCAAAAAGAGCCATGCAATCCCATATGCAATCATCAAAATTACCATAGTTCCTTCCAAACTCATGATGAGACAATATAATGATACTAAGCAAGTGAAAATTGGTTTACTTAAGTTACTCAAAACTCCTGTATTTCAGCTCACTTAAAAAATAAATTTACCAAAACGAGCAGTTAATTGCTCTCTTATTTCTTGCGGAAAATTACACCGATCAAAAGCATATTCTCCTATATTAATCAAACCATTAGGAATGAAGATACTATTCAAGGAAGAGCAAGCATAAAATGCCCCATTTCCAATACGCTTTACACTTGAAGGAATAATGAGATGCGTCAATGATTCACAACCACAGAAGGCATGGGTGCCAATGGTTACTACACTATCAGGAATAAAGAGCTTGGCCAAATGTTTAGCACCATAGAAAGCGTATTTCCGTATATGAGTAACACTTTCAGGAATAATATAAGAATCCATTTCCTGATTCCTGAAGGAGATAATTTCGCTTTTATCTTTATTGAATAAGACATCATCCTCATAAATGAAGTTGGGTGATAAACATTCCAACTTACCATTCCAACCATGAAACGGATTTCCTATCAAAGTTGTCACAGATTCTGGAATAATAACCTTATCCAAGACTCTACATCTCCAAAATTCAAAATCTCCGATAACTTCCACGCTTGAAGGTATTTCAATGCTCTCGAGATTGTCCCATCCGTAAAAAGCCTTATCACAGATAATCCTTACCCCTTCATTAAGAACATAATGACGACAACGAATATAGTTGCCTCCAAAAAACTTCCTGCCATCATCGCTATATCTTACCTTATGGCGAGAAGTTGACCGATGCTTTTGCTCCGGTTCAGGAACATCTACTTGCAATTTTCTCGGATTTTCACATGCAAACAGTTTTAATGACCCTAATGAGAGATTACCATTTACAAGGGCAAGCATAAAGAAAGAGTACAATGAACAGAATTCCTTATCATACATGAGTTGCTGCAAAGAAGCTATCACCTTACTTTGTTCTGGTTTGCAATAATCTTCTTTAGTAAAAAGAAGCCTTTCTGGCGAACCATATGAATCAAACAAAGATGGGGCTAAGGAAATTGCTTTCAAAGATAGAGCAATACTTATGAGAGAGAAATCATCTATATGCTCATCAAACTCATCAATTTTACGCTTAGGGTGACAGAATTCAGAAGAAAGTAAAGCACTGGATAGACTACCTTTCATGGAAGGAATAAACATTCCATCATAACCTATCAGCGTCAATGTACCATCGGGACGAACCATGATATGGGAAGGAGTGATATCTCCATGCGCAAAGTCCTGAATATGGAGCCACGCAGCCATCTTGCAAAAGCGATAGCACAGTATGGACATAGAAAAGGTGTACTGATAGTTGTCCGCAAGATATTCTGCTAAGGTTACTCCATCCACCCAATCCATCAACAAGACCGGCAACCTATCTTCAGGATAAGAAATCTCCGCCTGAATTTCATCCTCGATAAATCTCATGTGTACAAAATAAGGTGAATCCACCATTACCAATTCATCGGCAATGAGCTTGTAACGTAACTTCTCGCTACTATCAGGAATCTCGGCAAAACATTTCAAGGCATAATACTTCCCAGACTCAGGATCCTGCATCTTGAACACAACACTTTTACTACCATCAATACAATATGGCTCTCCATCCTCACCAAGAACAGGAGTCAAACGAGACAGCTTGTCAAGATTAGCACAAGGATCTTGAATAGCCTGTTTATATGCAGTTTTCAATTGTTCATCCATAGACATGTATTCTAGAATTAATATTGATTCCAAAATTACCGATAAATATTGAAACAACAAAAAATGCCTTTATTTTTTTACCTTATTTAAACTTGTAGATGATAACATAGCCCTCGTTTGTGAATTCACAAAAGCAGTCGTTATTGCGGTCATTTTGGTCGAAATGCGGTCGTTCACGGTCGTTTTAAGTCGTTATTTAGACCATTTGCGGTCGTTCGCGGTCGTTTTCGGTCGTTTTCGCGGTCGTTCACGGTCGTCCCTACTATTGAATATCTATCAAACTGAGCCTACTTTAAAAGTTGTTTTGATGCGTTATCTCCTATCGCTTTTTTAAAGTCGTCCCAGTTATTTCTAGATAATTAATTTTGTGTAAATGAGTAAATCTATAACTAATCACTCATAATTTATGTTGCTTTCCTTTTCCGGCAAGGGTTTCACCACAACATCTTTGAGGGTAACGATATATCCCCAAAATGTTCTATCCGTTTCTTCGTCACAGCTTAAATCCTTTTCATGACCATCAGCCCTGAGGATTTCCTCTTGAATGGTATTTGCCTGAGAATAAGAGACAACACACTTTCCCTTAGGAAACTCACTGCGCTCAGCTATGATTTGGGTAACTGTACCACTAATGGAATACTTGGCAAAGCCATGATCCTCTTCTTCAAAATCAATGATGATACCATGAGCATTTTTATACTCTGCAGACATAACGCAAGTCCAATCCACTTTGTCACCTACACCAAACGGATCGCCACTACTTTGCAGTTGCCACGCTTCGTAATATAGCTTACACTCATCATAATGAGTCTCTTCCTTGATTTGAAGTTTCTCAATATAGCTTGAAAGACATTCCAATTCCTTGGACAAATTCGTAAAGCAATTGTCTCCATCCCAATTTAACTGAATCTTACCTGTAAGATGGAGCAGTGCAGTCAAAGGAAAATCAACACCATCGGACCATGCTGTATAGTAACCGTGGATGCCGAATGCATTCAGCACACGAAAGCCCTCCGCCACTATTACCTCCTTGAAATCTTCATAAGGAACTGTCTCATGCCATTCTTGAAGAACATTCTTTTCATCGTCCCTCTGCTGTATATCCATGATGACCATATCGTTTTTTAATAATTTCAGCTCCAGATGCATCTCCCCCGGCTCTTCATCCCATGTGGCTTCCGTCTCTTCGATGTAATCTTCTGATACATAACCTTCTTTCTTGGCAATGGAAAAATCCAAGCAGGCTTCAATCAAAGAGGCCAACGGATTAGGACCACCATAACCGGCATCACACTTGATCAGCTTATTGCCAATCAACAGCTCAATGCCACAACTACCATAAATGATATACTGAACATGTACTTTAAACTGACTCATACTTCTTGATTTATATTTTTACTTACGATGTTATATTCCCAATTCTCCCATAAGCACCTTTCTGAAGCTGATAGGCAGATATACATTCCCCAAGAAAGCAGCATCCGTGAGCATAAACCCATCTCTTCTAGAGTATACCGAGCGGTACCGCAACCCACAGGAGTTACCAAGAGCTACAGTTCCGGATGTTCCATGGCATATTGGTAAATCTCAAGAATGATGCGTATAGGTAACATCCCCATATTACCATCTGTCATCCAGCAGTCCTCCTCATCTTTATTCAAAATGATACTTTCCAGGTACAAAAACAGGAAGCCATTATGCAATCTATGTGCACTACCAGAAAAAAGATGGTCTCCAGCTGCAAATATACAACTTTTTTTGAATTGCATGAAAAATCTTCAATTCATTGCTGTAAGAATGCTATTTTCTCCCATCATGTATAGCTGTCTATTGCCATAAAAGGAAAGAACATACGCTTCCGAGAAACAAACGAATGACGTGAACCGGTCGAAATTTTCGACCGGTCCTGCTTATATCACTACAACAGGGAACTTGAAACATCACAATTCACTCCAATGCTTTTCATATGCTTCCTTGCTCTCCTTATCCAGATACTCCTGCAAGAACTTAAATGGGAAAGGATAAGTCATCTGCTCACCCCATCGACCAAAGCCCACCAGTAACATGACCTTCAGTTGCTGGATATCATCCCAAACTCTATCAGGATGCTTTTTCTCAAGGATGAAGATACGACGAACTCTTGGCATCTTGTCTATTTTCTGAGATGCAATGAATTGAATTCTATGACTGTTATTTCCAGATATGTATGAGTAAGCCCCTTCACCGTTCAAGCCCTCAGCCCTCCATAAATGAAAGCCCATGTAGCCACGAAGATACCAATGATTGCAACCATTGGCTTTTCTCTTGAAAACAGACAACGTAGGAATCTCCTTATCATCTTCATCCAGATACCTGGCATAAACTTCATCGATATAAGAAGCATCCAATATAGGAATTTCTTCCGTATCCACGATGAGATACATGTTTCCATCCTTGGCCATCACCTTGTAATCACGAAAACCTTTGATGCGTGATGTAGGACCATAGCCAATGGTATTGGAAACGAATGTATCGAAATCCACTCCCTGTTTGTCAGAAAAGCCATACGTCTTTAAAATCATGTGTCCGGTTTCAATATCTGCAGCCAAAGACCCTGCATGAGCCACATCCTTATTTGACTTGAAACAGTAAAACGTCCAATCCTCCATCATTTCCCCTAAGACAGGAGGCATCTGACAATGTATATTGCAATCCTTAACCATCAACTCCATCAAGATTCTAATAGCCATGCTCTTAATGATCTTATCTTGCTTTTCATTTCCAGAATGAACCAGATGCTGAATGGCTATGGAGCTACCATACTTGCTCTTTGAATATTCAGTATCATCTTCCGGCTGACACAATCCAACCACCACATCCGGTGCTTGACCTCTTTTTGCAAACGCCAAAGAATTACCGATACCCTCTTTCATACAATTCTTGAGCAGAGCAATCTGCTTCTTGGAAGCTGGAGTCTTGAATGGATCTTCGAAACCTATAACCTTGTCCTTAAAGTATTCCGCCAACATTTTCAGCATTTTGTTCTCCGGACTTCCTTCCTGAAAATCCAACACATCATAGTCAGTGAAACTGAGCTTAAGAAGATTCTCAAATTTCTCATTCACCAAATCCACAACCTGACGGATTACAAACAACTTGCCATGATTGTATTTCTTCGAATCGAATGGCCAATAAGGGACAACATTGCGGGTTGCCTTGAATCTCTTCTGCTGGATATAGAGCTCATCCAAATTATAGACGTTCTCCTTACCCTGCTTGACAACAAATGGACAAAGCGGCTTACCGAGCCAAAGAGTACCATCCATCTCCTTACCTATCTTGAAGACACAATTATTCCTGCGCTTCAAGTCTTCAAAGGTCTTGGGATGTGAAAAGCTAACCGTCTTGGCAGAGAGGTTCATATACTGATTTACCTCCAGCTTCAAACATACAAGCTCCTGGCGCGAAGCAGGAATACCAAAGTTATTGTCATCACATACCAACAACTGACCATTGTTATACATCATGCCATTTTTGCCATGCTTGCCCAACGAATTGACAGCCAAGGATGCAATGATTCTTTTCTGCAGATACTCACTATAGTCTGATAGGTCATCGAGACGCATAGCCACATCTTCCTGCTTGCCAAGACTCTCCAACACCTTCTTTTCATCACCTCTTCTTACAAGTACGAAGAACTTGGTACAACCTTGTTCATACTGTCCATACTTTGCCCAGAAGCCTGCTACAGATACGGCAGGGGTGTCAGAGAGCTGCTCATAAGATAGATTCTTACGATCCTTATCCCTGCTTTTCATACTGTATGAAACAATGGAGTACTTCTTGAAAAGAGCACCACCATCCCAAGTAACCGACAATTTATTCGTCGTCACGGGCAATTTCAGAATTTCTTCTGTACTAAATAAATTTCTTCCCATAATCATTTAACTTTCTATGAGTTTCTTAATCCTTTCCATTACCTCAGGAATCACATGACCTTCCTTGTCAATAACCCCGCAAATCTCATGTGAATCCATAGAGTCATCCGGCATCTTGAGCATGTTGACCGTATAAAGAGGACAGCCGAGTCTTTCTTCCTTGATCTTTCGCTTCCTGGAAGTAGCCAGATCACCCTCTCTGTCATTATGTTCAATAAGAGGATTCATGTTTTTTACATCAAAAGCTACCTTGTGGTTGCCATCGGCATCATTGATGACAAAGTCAGCCAGCTCGTAATCCCTTCCCTCCAAATGTGCAAAAGCATCTTCATCACAATGGGTATAGCGGAGAACCAATGCCCTGAATGCCTCTTCACCAATCTCACCGGCATAGTCTGCCATCAAAATCTCCGGATGTAGAATCAAACCTCCAGGCTTCCATACCGTTGCATAACCATTCTGCTCAAAATGAGCACGAATCACGTCATTCTTCATCAATATATCCAAGCGGACAGACGAAGGAGAACCCGAAGAGCCCTCAATCTCTCCAAGATCATTTCTTGCCCAATCCCCATAACACTTATGAAGGAAGGTGACTATCTTACTCTTCTCCGTCAGCTCTTCAAAACTATCTATGACAGGCTGGGTAATAATGGCCTGCTTGTAGTATTGGTTCATGATCTGACCATTCTTGACCCTGAATGGAATACCATTTTGCTCCTCATCCTCATCAAAATCCTCTTCATCTGAAAAAGGATGTGGAGTAAAATGAAGAGCATTTCGTCTCATCCTGTTCAATGCTCTCCTGGCTTCAACTGCGTCATTCATTCGCTTTTCTGCATCCACCCGACACATATCCATGTCCGATTCACCATAATGAGCCACAACATCGCTGACCAAAGCCTTGAACTCCATAGTCTGCGACTTTTGAAGACCAACTCTCATAAAGTAGCCCTTCATATCCTCGTCATAAAGAATGTAGGTAGTATGAGGCTTATTCCTGGTTCTGCAGATTCTGCCCACAGCCTGCTCCAGTATGGTCAGTGCCCAGGAGGCCTTGTCCCTGGCTACAGACTCTTCACGGAAGTAGAGCTTACCCCCGGAAACGGCACAATCCAACCATCTTTTAACCTGGTTGGGAGAGAGCCAGCCACGTTCCTTGAGCATCATCAAAGACATCATCACCCGATAAATTCCCTGTTCATCAGCCAAGCCTGTCCTGTCACCATCCATGGTCAGATAGGAAGTAGGGCTTTGGAGATAAATGGCATCCCAATCCTTCTTGAGCTTAGACTCATCTTTCTCCCAGTTGTCTCCCTTTAAAAAGTCCAAGCCCTCAGGAACCTGATATTGCAGGTTGGCACCTGCCTTGAAACTGCCATAAGCGGTCACAAGCATCACCTTTGAAAGGCTGCCATCACTCAAACCATTCAACACCACTTTCTCCACTTCCTGAAGGTTGTTGGACATGAAAAGATGCTCATTTTCCCATTCAGGCAACCCATCATCAAAATCCCCGCTCTTCAGCTGGTCCTTGTAAGACCCGTCTATGAGACATGCCAATACCCTCATCTGCGTCATCAAGGCCTTGTCCTTCACTGCTGACCTGTTCTGGAAAAACAGCATGCTGTGAATATCATCATGCGTGTAGAACCAGTGATAGGCCTCTATGAACTGATAGATGCGATAAAATTCAAAAGTAGGATCACAGCTCTCACCACCAGTCTTGTATACACGCTCTCTTGCAAGCTTGAACCATTCATCAACATATCCATCATCTACCGCATCCTGACAGAACATCCTGCGATAATGATCCGGCAACCTTACCTTCTCCTTTCTCTTGTCAGCATAGCGGTAATGCTGAAGGGATTCGGTATAAACACGATGTCCCTTAGGATAAGTGGCAGCCACCAATGCATCAAACTTCTCACTTTCCTCCTCGGATAATGTATGAACACGATCCCCCAATACAAACTTGAGATGATCAATATCCAGGTTGCTGATGACCGACTTGCTTGAAGCAGTGGCAGAGCACAAAACCACGGTCACCTGACCAGAAATCACCAAACTATACAGAATCTTCTCCGGAGTTGTAGTAATCTCCCTGCAAGAAAGCCTTACACGATGTGCACTGTCCCTGTCATCTATATCTTCCAGGTAAAGCTGACACCCCTGCATGTAGAAGGAGTCGTCCGCCATCTTGATCTTCTTGTCATCAGCCATGATATCCAGGTTCTTGCGATTGGTCATGTAGTCAAGCAGCTGCTGTTCTATGATTTTCTCAGCCCCACTTTCAAAACGGGCCATCAGCGTATGGGTCTCACGTTCCTGTGTTGGCCAACCCATATACTGATCCTTGTCATCTACCATGATCCTGAATTCTTCCTGCCTGCGCTTCAGAGATTCCTGAATGAGATTGCAGAGCTGCTTTTTGACAGCAGTTACATTGCCACCTACCATTCGCAGAAAGTCATCCAATGGCACCACCACTTGAAACTCCTTCCTTAAGTCTTCTCCATCCAGGCTGTGTCCCAACCGAAACTCTTTCTCTCCATGCTTGTAACAGATATAGGCGCGTCCTTTCTCCTTACCGCTGCCAATATCAAGCTTAAAGAGCGAACCAGAAAAAAACACGCCCCTGCGATATGAATCAATCGGCTCAGAACTTCTCAGGAAAATATTCTTGTAAGGAACCACATTTCCCATCTTGCGCTTCCAATTCTCCTGTATGATGCTCTGCCCCTTTTCAAGGGCTCCTACAAGCTTATCATCGTAGTAGGCAGTGGAAAGCTCGTTCCGGCTATTCACCAGGTCCAGATATTGCAAGTAGCCCAGATATCCCCTGCTGTATCTGTTCTCTCCCCCTAGCTTGTTGCATGCCTGCTCAATGATGACATCACGCATGGCCACAGCAGCCTGGTCAGATTCATCAACGATGATCAAGGTCTGCTTATCCGTGAAGTTCTTGAGATGAACACTCTCTGATAGAATTGGATCTATGCCATACGTCGCTTTTTGAACCGTCATGAGCAAGACCTTCTTGCTATGTAGGTTTACCTGAGGATATACCTTCTCCAGCGAAGGAAAATGCTTCAAGACATACTTGATGCTCACATTCTTCACAACACCATCAGCTTGAAGAAGATGCTTGTAGGTATTGAAGAAATTCTTGATTGCATATCTGATTTTTTGCTCCACTTCATTGACAGCCTCCTTAGCAGAAGCATTGTTAGGATCATCCTCCAAGATCCTTACCCAAGTTTCAAGACTGGCTACATATTTACAGACCTGCTGAATCTTGCCCTCCAGATTACCCACTGCATGATGCTTGCGAAGCTCACCCACCTGATACACCATTTCATCCAGCAAAGACTTCAAGGAGCCACTGCCACAGGCCTTCAATATCACCTCGGCATTGTTCTCGACAATAAGCTTCTCATCACTCTTAAGTCCCCCATCCTGATCGATGAACTTCTCAATCTCACGGTTCATACCCTCAATAAGCTTGTTCTGAACACATAGGATGATGATGCGTTCAAAATGCTTGGGATAAAACTCACAGGTAAGCTTGCCAATAGTATATGACTTGCCACCACCTGTGGCCAAATCACAGATGTAAAGTCCAGGATGAACATACTGCTTGAATATGTTCTCCACATGACTGCTTAATTCTTCCTTTTTATCTGCCATACTAATTTAAAAATTAAATTTGCTCACAAAATTACGATATTTCTGTGCAGCCTATCTGCGCAGCAAACAAAAATATTCAAAAAAAAGAAATGACCTGCACTGAAACAAGCCATTTCCTATAATTCTACCGATTCTTCAAACAAACTTTCCGAATGGTTTTCTTTTTCTTCCTGATAGGATGATCCAGGTCAATAAGGAAAGAATCACCGCAAGCCTCAATAAGCTTGATGAACTTGCTGAAACCATAGGTCTTGACCTTGAAGCCCGGTTTCCTGAGATGAAGCCTACTGGCCACACACCCCAGTTCAGACCAACCATCGCTCTCTGCAGCCTCACTAACCACCTCCCTTAACAAGGCCATGAGTTTCCGGCTGATTCCAGGAGTCATCTTCTGAGAAGTACTTCCCTGCTCCTTACTACCAGCACTAGGAGAACTGGAGACAGAGGATGCAAAACCGCAAGCATCCTGATTCCCGTCAAAGAAGATGTAATCGTGACAAGCCATGACAAAAGACCCAGGTGTCTTCTTCTCTCCCATACCAATAACCATCTTCCCAGACTCCCTGATGCGCATGGCCAGCCTAGTGAAATCACTGTCACTGGATACGATGTAAAACACATCAATATCGTTCTGATACAGCAAATCCATGGCATCAATCACCAGGGCAAAATCCGTAGAGTTCTTGCCAGAGGTAAATGAGTACTGCTGAATGGGAAGGAAGGCATGCTTCCGAAGCTCAGCCTTCCATGCGGAGAGATTGGGCTTGGTCCAATCAGCATATATACGCTTGACAGTAACCAAGCCACCCAGGTTGTTCTTGACAGCAGCCATCACCTGTCCGATGCGATGATAAGAGACATTCTCAGCATCCACCAATAATGCAATCTTACGTTCTTGAACCATAACCTACCATTTAAAGTTCATCAAGCCACTTCTTGCCCCGAGGGGTATTGATCCAGATAAGCAACCCCACAGCAATGGCAAGACAAAGGGAGAAGAAAAACGTAAAATAGCTTGTAGTGGCATCCACTCCCCTGTGAGTGATCCTAATGACAATATCAAGAATGATCATGAAGCCAAGCCTTCTGCTCGTAACTCAACCTGTCCCAATTGGTCTTTGGCTTTCTTTTCTTGCCATCACCCATCACAGCCTTCGTTGTTCCCTTGCCAAGCACTCCAAACAACAGCAACAAAAATAAAATCTCCATAATCCTATGCTTTTACTTGATTACACTAAAAGTCCCCACAGGAATCTCCTGGGCAGAAGCCACAGCCATGAAGACGATACCATACTCACCCGGCTCCAGTTCAGAAGCAGGAATATCTATCAGATAACTCTGATTGCCATACTTGTGACCCGTGAAGGCCAAAAATCCCTTCTTCCTGGCATCGGAACTACCCAGCAAGGAAGGCTTGAAAGTTATCCACTGAATTCGTCTGTCCTTCTTGGAAGCCTTGAATCGTACTATTCGGTAAATACCCATAGGATCCACCTCATTTTTCTCCGCCTTGATGAGCAGACGAAGACCATTGCCAACACTCTTAACTGAATAGGCAGAACGTCCACCTTCGAAGGCAATATCCATGCCTTCTACTCCAGCCAGCGTGTTCACTGCATCTGCAGCCATGCCCACACCAGCAGCCGTACCCATCACTCTCACTCCGGTCTCCAAACCAGACAAGCTGCCCGTGCTGGCACCCACCAGTCCACCGGCAAAACCGAGATCACTCACCGCACCGGCAATCTTGGAGAACTTGGAGAACTTGCTCTGGTGCTTCTCCACCTTGCCACTCTCCTTAGGCAGGACATCATAGGTAGAATCGCTCGTCAGCACGCAATAGCTATTAATGAACTCAGGCTCTGGAGCTACTACCCTCTGTGCATGCGCATTGCTGAACAAAGCACACGCAGCTATCAAAAACAAAATCTTCTTCATTGTTTTCTTTCTTTTTAAACGGTTATATTATTATCATTGTCTCTCACTATCATAGCCAATGGGTAGGAGCTCCATGTGTTACATATTCAGGCCTAAACACAGTTATCCCAAAGAGCTATGAACATCGAGAGCATTTCTGCATCTCGGCGGCAAAGGTATAATTTTCCCCCATAAGTTCCAAACAAAATCAGCGATTTTTTCAGAGGCTAAAATATTGGTAAAAAGCGATTTATTTACAAATATGACAACCCCCAAAAACGCAATTACAAAGAAAGTCGCACACGCGCGCACGCGAGAAGAATCCTTGACAAATGCACAAAAACTTTAACCTTTGTTAAGAAACAGAATAAAAACACATCATATTTTCAATAATATGGTATTCGTTTGAATACTTTAACTTTATTAATTTGGTTATAAGTATTTAGTTGAATACCTTTGCACAAAAAAAGAAACATGAGACATTACATTATATATATAAAATGGGAAAAATCACAATTTGAAGGCTACGTATATCAAGAATTAGGCCTTGATGTCGTGGAGAAAATCGAATCACCAGATTTCAATCAATTCATCCAGTTAGCAGAAGGATGTATTGAAATCCTAGAACCTGAATTCCTGAAAACAGACAGCAGGTATCCTGAGTGGTATAAAAATCAAGAGTATGATTTTACGTATCAATTTGCGGATGTAGCTTCCCTCCTTAAGGCATATAATACATATGTTCCGCTGGCAACTCTAAGTAAGGTAACGCACATCAATAAAGGTCTGCTTTCCCATTATGCCAATCGATTGAAGGTCCCACGCGAAAAACAGCGTGATACAATCATCAAGACCTTCCAAGAAATTGGCACAAGACTCATGAATACTAAAGTAGAATTTAAAAATAGAGATTATGAAATTTGATAAAATCACCCAATTGAGATTCCTTATCTTAGACTGGTGCTTATCGGATAAGGAGCATAAATATACATACGAAGAACTTACAGCAAGAATGGCCGAAGCCCTTTTCGGCGATTCATCTTTCTCGATTCTACCCAACCTGGTGGATGACGATATCAATGCTATGCAAAACTACATAGCTTTTGATACACAAATTATATCTTATCCTATGGAAGATGGAGAAAAATGCTATTACGGATACGAAGATCCATGCTACCGTATGTTTTATAATAAACTCTCCTTTGAAGAGTTAAAAAAAGTATGTTCAACTTTAAGACGCTTATATATATCCGTAAAAACGTATGAGGAATATAAAGATTCATCCGAACTAACTTTTCTGCATGAAATCATCCTAAATCTTGAAGAAAGATTAGGTATAACCGGAAAGATTCCAAGCGCAGAAGAAACGTACAGCCTTAAAGGATTGGAACATCTTCCAAATCTTGTAGATGCCATCATCAACAAGCAGCCTCTCAAGATTTACTATCGCACATTCAACCAACGCGAATTTGAAGTAACATGCCATCCCTACTATATAAAGCTACATAATAATAGGTGGTTCTTGCTGACATGGACAAAGCAGTACAATCAATTGGGATATTATACACTAGATCGAATCGTAACAATTGAAAAAGAAGAGGTTCCATACATTTGCATCAACAAAAAATATGACTTAGGTAAATATTTCGATGCAATTACCTTACTAGGTTAGAATTTGAAGCGAAAAATAGAATCACTCCCAAAGCAAAGTTGAAAACAGAAACTGATATTTATCATCTGTGCTCAAATACTGCACAGAAGTATAAAAACTCTTAATTTTTTAAGAGATAATAACCATTCTGTGTTTTTTTGATTATCTTTGTAGCAGTCAATAAAGACAAGGTTCTTCTGACTTGACGAAGGCAACATACCTTCATAATAGTAACGATAATAGCTGACAATCATGCCAACAAACAAGAATGCCCAACTCAGGTATCAAATACTAGACAGATGCTTCAGTGACTTTAAGCATAAATATACTTTCGAAGACCTCATAGAGAAGGTAAATGACGCCCTCTATGACCTGACGGGTAGCGAAGTGAGTACTCGCCAGATACGTGCTGACATTAAGTATATGCGCGATAGAGTAACCTTTGATGCACCTATAAAGGCCTATCCCATGGCTGTGGGCAAAGAACACTATTATAGATATGAAGACCCGAACTTCACCATATATAATAATGATATGTCCATCGAAGAGGTGAATAATCTACGTTCAACTATTCAAATGCTGGGACGTTATAGAGGAACTCCAGCCAATGCATGGCTTGAAGAGGTCATCTCCAATTTGGAATACCGCTTTGGGGTAAAGGCCAATACGGAGAATCTCATTTCCTTTGAGCAAAATGATAAACTCCAGGGATTGGAACATCTTTCGGATATCATAGATGCCACAGTAAACCACCAACCTCTCAAACTTCACTATCGCACATTCAAAGGTCATGAGTTCGAGACCATATGCCATCCCTACTACGTGAAGCAATATAATAACAGATGGTTCCTGCTCGGAAAAAGCGCCGAATATGATACAATTGGCAATTATGCATTAGACAGAATCGTTTCATTCAAGAAAGTAGATGTTCCGTTCTGCAATAATACTCAGATCAATTTCGACACCTATTTCGACGACGTTATTGGAGTAACTGTACCGAAGGGGGACATCGAAACCGTGGTACTTAGATTCTCGGAAAATCGTTTTCCTTATATTGTATCCAAACCTCTCCACCAATCACAGGAAGTGAATCTGGAAGAAAGAACCATCACCATCAAGGTCAAGCCCAACAAGGAGCTGGATCAGCTGATATTCTCATTCATACCAGACGTAGAAGTTCTTTCTCCTCAAAGCCTGAGAGACACTATCAAGGACAAAATTGAAGAAAATCTAAAGAAATATTTATCTGTGCAAATAGAGTTCACAAAAGAACACTAAATTTGCACTGCTAAGAATAAAGTTTGAAATATTAAAGCAGCAATATTATCAAACTCCTAGCATAGAAACAATGTCTGCATAAAAAATAAAATGACCTGGAAGTCACTAGCTCACATAGGATCACTCATTAAAAGTAATCTGATTCATAGAATACCCTCAGAATTAGAAGGTATTCCATACAATGATAGCAAAAAATTACCAAAATACTTATGTACTCAAATTGCAAAGTATTCTACATATCCTACTGATGTTTGGGATTTAATTGAAAAACTGGCAGCGATGGATTACAAGTATGCTCAAGGTTTGCTCTATGGCTTAAATAAAAATAATTACAAAAACTATCCAAGATTATTCATTAGAACTTTTGGATACCAATTCAAAAAAATATTTGATGCATATTGTGAACAAAATGCCAAAATCGCAGATATCATTTTTTTAATGAGAAACTTCGATATTTTCTTTGACCATTCATACTTTAAAGGTATAGCAGAAAGATCAAAAGAATTCGCTGCGCCTAGTCAATATTTATTAACAATAAAGTTAACAAGACTATCTTTTAATGAAGCTTCAAACTTTTTAATAAAGGAAGAAACATTATGTGCTTACTTTACACTTGCATATATATGTCTTTTAAATAAATTTAGAAATCAAATGAATTGGGCATATATATCAAAAAAGGAAGTAATCGACATCGCATTAAAGTTACAGAGTCATGGTAATTCTGGCAAAAAAGTAGCATATATGATTCTTGATGAATGGAATCCAGATGCAGAAAGCAATCCTCTTGCAGAAACAATTTATGATTATGATTTTGAAAAGTTTAAAGAATACTTTCAAAAAGTACCAGATCAAGGCAAAAAAAATCCAAAGTTAGATAAAACTAATAGTATTTGGGCAATACCGACTACAACAAAGCAAGAAGAAGGCATTATAGTGAATCTGTCGCAACATATTGAAAGCGGAACTATACTACGAATTCTAGCTTTCAAAAATGAAAAGGTAGCCTTAACAGAAGGATTCATGGACTATTATGGCGGAATTTTATACCCTCAAAATATTTTATACAAAGGTCATCCTGTATCTAATAATGAGGCTTGCCGAATTATCAAACTCTATAAGAGATATGGCGTAAAAACAGGTTTTGGCATACAACGTTCAATAAATGTAGATGAAAAGAAATATGCAATCTTGTTTAAGGATTTTGCAGACTTCATTACCCAAAAGGATAAAGAACTATTCCAATCTTTAAAAGAAGGAGACAAGGTTGATTTTAAAATAGTAACCAAAACTCCACACTTATATAAAGTAAGAGTGGCAAATTCGTCACTTGAAGGTTATGTCAGCTTTGATGATTACAATAAGCAAAGTAATGAAAGTGGAAATGCTTTCAAGTTAACAATTGCCGCAAAACCTACTAATGAGAAGGCTCCCATAATATTTGGGAGTCCGATACCCCATGCTCTAAAATGCAACAAAGATAAAGCATCTTCAATTGATGAAGGATTAAATAAACTATTCAATGCTATTGAACTTCAAAATCTTGATACAAAAGATAAAAATGTTATCGAGATTTTACTGACTGACTATCCAGAATTGGTATCGAAAGATGATATAGAAACCATAGATCATGAAATCAAATGCAGATTTCGGGAAGATATGGTAGATAGTAAAGAGTATTTAAAAGAGATTCAGGAATATTTGAATAATCAAAATTTCTGGATTTCACCACGCATGTATAATGGTGAAGATCATCTAATTGTCTTCAACCAAGAGAAAAAGGTTCTTGACATCATTAGAGAAAAGAATACTTTCTACTTAACAAAAAGAATGGAAAATGCCAATAATTCGTACCAAGCTCAAAAGACCATAGAGGCAAATAAATTGACCAAAATGAAAATCGAAGGTAAGAATATCAAATTATACGGCACATATGATTATATTGAAAATGATTATGATGCAGAATCTACTTATCTTTTAATAGACCGACTCAACACTTTCTTTAAAATCAAATATGATTTACAAAAGAAAGTTCATTCTGCGTTGTATCAATCTGCACAAGATTTTGTCAATCAATCAGATTATCTCAAATATCAGATTGACCAAGAAAATCAACGAAGAAACTACAAAAAAACATTTGAGAAGAACTGCTTAACTCCAATTTCTGGTGAAGTACAAGGAGAAAGTGTTGCCATCAGAATTAAGATGACTGAAAACGACTACAATTTCCTATCAGGAGAAGGAGATTCTGAAGATAGCACGCGGAATGAAATCCGTATAAATACATTTGACAATGCAGGAAAGATCATTGATCATTGTATCTTAAAAATCAATGTTGAAGGAGAATACATACTGCATTTTATTGGTAGCCACAAAAATATAGACGATTATTTACAGAATGGTATTAATTTGCAAGGTGATGCCAATGTAAAACATCTAAATATTCAAGTAGATGCTATCAAAGAATTTACATTTGACGAGCAATCTCTTTTTCGTGATTTACTTGGAGGAAATATAGAAATTCCTGACACATCAATTTTAAATGAATTCAATTTCTTTAATAGCAATTTCAATGCTGTTGAAAACAACAACAACCAGCCAATGGCTGTTAAAAAGGCAATGGCTTTACCGAAAAATGGAATTCTTCTTATCCAAGGACCTCCTGGAACCGGAAAGACAACAACTATTGTTGAGATTATCAGACAATTAATAAAGGAGAAGAAAAAGGTACTGGTATGTAGTCAAAGTCATGCTGCCGTTGGTAACATATTCAAGAAGTTGAATAATGTCGGATGTGATAATATTCTTAGAATTGACGATGATAATGAAACCATCGACACAAAGAATTTCAACAGTCATGACTATGAAATGTTCCTTAAGAACAACTTAACGCTCATGGATAGGCTTAAAGCCGGTAAAGCAAAAGAATCAGACCTTCTTGAGGGATTCTGCTATAGTAACGAATTTATATATCAGCAGTATATAAACCTTCACAAGAAGATAATACAATATTATGGGGAAAATGATTCCTTAGATACTCCTATAGTACGCAAAACACTAAGAGAGTTGGAAAAAGAAGCAGAAAGTATAAGTGGTTCTATGCTGGCATCTCAAGTATACCAGAGTAAAAGTGTGATACTAGGTACCTGTATTGGCGTAGGCATGAACTTCGTCCTGAAAAATAAGACGATTCATTTTGACACCGTAATTATTGATGAAGCAGCTAAAGCCAACTTGGCAGAAACAATTGTACCTATGCAAATGGGTGAGAGATTCATTTTAGTGGGAGATGATAATCAGTTACCACCTTATGTTGATCAAGAAGAAATTGAAACGATGCTAGCTGATGCAAAATACAAAGAGAAGAAAGAAGTTACCAAAGAAGAAATGGTCGCTTCACAAAATAAATCGTTGTTCGAATATTTACATTATCATAGACATCCATTATTTCCGAAAGAGAATCTGGTAACATTAAACTATCAGTACAGAATGAATCCAGCAATTGGAGATTTCATTTCTGAATTATTCTATGATGGAAAAATCAAGAATGGAAAAGGGACTGAAAAACAAGTTGTCGACATACAGGAATATCCCAATCCTGTAACTGTTATTGACACTTCTAACATGAAATTCAACTACGAGCAAAGATTCAATCGTAGCCGTAGGAATAAGTGTGAAGCAAACTATATAAAGAATGAGATTCTTCCTAAAATAGAACCGGTATTGGTAAACAATCCAGACCTAACTTTAGGTATAATCTCACCTTATGCTTCACAATGCGAATATATAAAGTCCTTAATTAGCGATAAAAAGATTCGAGAAAGCGTACACACGATAGATTCTATTCAAGGAATGGAATTTGATATCGTCATCTTTAGTTTTGTAAGATCATTCTCACCCAATATTGACCAAAAAGTTGGCTTTGTGGATGATATGAAAAGACTAAATGTATCTCTAAGTAGAGCAAAAAAGAAATTAATTATCATCGGAAATATGAACACTCTGACAAGAGATAGTGCGCACTATGAATCAGTAGGCGAAGGAGTAAAGCCACTTGATGTGTTCAAAAAACTTGCAAATATGCCAACCAAAATTTCGTTAGGTAAGACGCAATTAGACAAGTTCAACTCATTAGAAATTGAAGAAGGAACAATCTTTGACAATTGTACATGGAGTAAAAGCACTAAAGCTTGCATAAAGGTCAGCTTTACACATAAAAACGAAAATTTCACATTTCAAATGAGAGTAAGCGATAGATTTATGGAAACAAAAACGACAGATGAAACAATCTCATTGAGATATATAGGACTAGGTAAAGATTCCAAACCATACTTTGGATTCTCTGACATATACGAAGAAGTAGCGTACTCTGCTAACAAAGTTGAGTTCGAAGGTGAAGTCGTTTCATGTAACCGAAATAATATAGTCATAAGAATTGGAGAAAATTGCTTTTATACTAAAATCAATAATGAAAATCAAAGCAAACCGATCTCGCTAAACATGACTTATTATTTTGTTAAGAGACAAAAGAATACGGTTGAGATTGATTGGAATAAATGTTATGAACATTTTATCAAGACTCATCACATAGGAGACAAAATTGAAGGGCAAGTAATCAGCAAAATAATGCTAAATGACAATCTTGTCTTATATTTTATCAACTGTGGCATATATACTTGCGGTTGCGTATCATGGGAATATTTAGAAGAAGGAAGTGTACACACTTTCGTTTATTCCCAATTTGATAACGTAAAGAAAAGAGTAAATTTAAAATATTTTGCAAAATATGATAAATAATAAAGAACTATTAGACTTTATGGGAAATCAGGGACTAACTTTGATCGGGTATATGCCCGCTCAAAGCCCGATTTATGTTCTAAACATAAAGTATCTAAGTAAGGACAAAGATCCCTTCTATCCAATAGACAGAAGCATTTTGTCCATTATAAACAAAACACCCAATGCGAGCTTATCATATATAGCTTGGCTCATAGGATTTGAAAAAGAAGTTGTAGAATCAAGAATAAATTATTACCTCATAAAAGATGGTTTTCTATGTCGTATGAATGGAATATATTTAGTAACTGAGAGTGGTTGCAAAAAATATCTCAACAACTCGGGCGAAAGGCCAGATGTTGAGGTAACAGGATCCATCATGGTTGACGGCACAACACTTGAATTACTGCCTCCTATGTTCTATGAAGCAAATAATTCTGTTCGATTCTTTAGAAATGGCAAAATAAACATTCCTCATTACCCAATTATTGGGCTTGATGACAAGCATGTTACAAATGCCATAAAACATATCGAAAGAAGAATTTACAAAAGCGAAGATAAATATGGATTAGAAGAAAGTGCACATAATTTGAAATTAATAGGTATAGATGAGAGATACATAAAAGACATCTATATTCTCATTGCTGCGGAGAATGGAAGAAGTATAACAAAGCGTCTATACTTCAATGGCCATTTCACGATGCTACCATCTCTGTCAGAAGCAACGAAAAAGTATTTTTTCTCGTTTGATCAAAAGGGAGAACTTCGCCATAACTTTGGTGTCACAACTCATGAGAATCCAGAAAAAACAGCTTGTGATGTGAAAAGAGAATGCTTCACTACTTATTTAGCGAATAGATACAAGGTAAAAAGTACAGAAACAGAAAAGATTCTGAATACAGATCAGGCACCATATCCTTTCGCTATTACCATAACCAAAGAGCTGCTCATAAATTCGCCTGTCAAAGAACAAGTAATGTCGGATGCTAAAAAGGGTATGTTAGAAGTACAAGCAAAAGAAGGTGGTTATTTATTCATTCCGGTAAAAACAACCCCAATCATAAAGAATTATCTCAAATTTGAAGAAAAGCTCAACACATGGAAGGAAGAACATGATACTTTGGATATGGGATTCATCGAATCGATTGACTCGCCTATTGACTGGCGAAAAACATTTTGTCTGATAGGTCATTACAATGACCTAGAAGCTATCGATATAAATTCATACTTTAAACATATAGAACAATGAGCTCATACTTAATTAATGGAAATGGAAAAGTGTTTCTTACTGAAGGGATCAAAAAAGTCATCAGAGAAGCAAAAACATATATAAAAGCATGTAATTTCCTTTTCCAAGACAAAGATATTATTCAACTGCTCAAAGAAGCAGCAAAAAGAGGCGTTGCCATATTTATTATTTCCAACATTCGTCTTCAAGACTATCAAGAAGACAGTGCTGGAAACAATTACGGCAATGATACAACCCTTCCTAATTTAAATGACTTAAAGTTGCTTGGATGCCATGTCCATCTTCTAAAAGAACTACATGCTAAGTTCATTATCTCAGATGGTGAACAGGGTATCATTATGAGTGCTAATTTTGCATCAAATAGCATCAACAAGAATACAGAAACCGGCGTTTTTGTATATGAAGAAGAGTTAGAAGATTTAGAGTATGTTTTCGAAAATCTCTACTTAAGTTCTGACATCACTGACATAGATAGAAACGAATATAGAAACATTTTGTCAAAACACGTAAATTACGTGAAACTAGATGTAACACAACATCTTAAAAGTGGTACAAAATTTACAATACGTTCGATAAAGGCAGACAATAACCTCTACCATACAAACGTTAAAACGATATATGACTCCATACTTGAAATCATAAAGGGTTCCAAGCAGTATCTTTATATTGTTACATGGCATTTCAAGGCAATAAAGGAATTACCAGGATTCTTATATGAGATAAAAAACGCAATCAAAAGAGGTGTGAAGGTTGTCTTATATTCAAACATGTATGGTAGCAGCCCTTCATTAAAAACATCTATAGAAGAGATCAACAAATTGAAATCTTTAGGATGTGTGGTTTATGGTGATGACAACAACCATTCAAAATGCATTCTTAGCGAGAAAGACGGTATACTCTTTACAGCAAATATAGATGGCAAACAAGGTCTCTTAAATGGCTTTGAAGTTGGTATAAAACTAACAAATGAGCAAAGGGCAATTGCTGACAACCATATAAAAGATTTGGTGCAAGCATCTAAAGACAGAAAGTTAAATAACAAACAAAAAGATAAATATGGAAGAAATAAGTAACAAAGAAGTAGAACTGTGGCTGAAATTGAATAAAACAGGAGATTTTAACGGAGCCAAGAATCTCTATTTTGAATCAATTTTTCCCAATGTACTTTTCAATTTTGAGTCAAAATTCTCAAGAGAAGTGGATCGAGTGGATGTGCTATTCTCAATTTTAGGTTTCACCCCAGAGCCAATTTTGCTTACACAAAGAGCTCTTCGCCCCAAAAAGCACGTCATCTTTTATACTCAAAAAGAAGAGAACACAGAACATGATATAGAGGAGTATTTGAGAAAATTCTCTGTAGTTGATTATAATTTAGTTGAGTTTGAATCGGAGACTTTCGATAACATATACGAGACTCTTAAAGAACAAATGATGCTATATCCTGCACAGGCTTATGCATTAGACATAACAGGTGGCAAGAAGTCCATGGTTGCATCTGCCGCAATATTTGGAAGAGACTATAATTTTAGAATTCTTTATGTGGATTTTGATAAATATGATCCAGAATTGCGCAGACCTATTCCAGGGTATGAAAAATTAAATCTTGTGTATTCTCCAGATAGAGACTTACCAGAACTCTACCATCAGGAAATAAATCCTCGCATGATCAAAGAAGTAGATGATAACTTTAATATCGAGGGGTATCTGAAGGGGAAAAGATACGTTAAAATTAAAGATTTAAACTTCTGGGGATTTTATGGCTTTGATCAAGGAAAGGAGATTATTAAGCATGGTGATACCTATTATAAAATAGAACCATAAGCTGTCTGACTGCAATTTTACGAGAGTATTTTTGCAAAAGTTTATTTCTGTGCAGAATGGCTGCACAGAACCTTAGTACCTTTGCACTCGTTAATTGATGTGTAACTTAATTTTTGATTGAAATGAGAAAGAATCTTGTAGTGAGCAATGAGACAAAGTCTGTAATGAATCAGGTAATTGGTACCCTGAAAGCAACAGGATTATCTGGAGTTGAAATATCAACTTTAGTAGGCATTTTGCTATATATCAAAAAGCAAAAAGCCCAGCTGGTTGATTCTTTTGAATATAATCAGCCTCTGTTTGAACTGCTGGATAGTGATGATGACTTGTATGGAGAAGCAGAGGGTGTATTCATTAGAACCATCTCAAAGATAAACATCAAGTTCATCAATCAAGCCATGCAGATGATCTGCAGTACATCCTATTCAGAAGATGAATATCTTGATTGGTTGGATTTCTGCATCGAACAGACTATCTCAAATAAATATGCAGAGGAATTCTATACGCCAAAATACATCTGTGCACTTATAGAGTCTCTCATTTCTCCAAAAGAAAAATCCATATTTGTTCCATTTGGTGGAATGATGGAGTTTGGCACAGATATGGAGAACTACGAGCATATAGATGCTGTAGAAATCAATCATGAGATATGGCTTCTGGGTAAAATTAGACTTGGACTGGCTAACAAGCTGGATTCTGTCGAATTCACGAATGACTCTAATACGTCATGGACAAACAAGCAGTATGATGCCATTATCTCCTACCCACCACTTGCAATGAAAATGCAGATGCAGGATGAACATGCAGCCGCAAATGGCAACAAGAGAGAACTGGCAGAACTGGTAGCTGCTAACCGTTTTCTTGAGACCACATCAGAGGATGGTACTGGTGTATATTTCATGACTCCAAACATACAGTGGGCAAACGGTGAGCAAAAGAGATTCAGAATGTGGGCTATGGAAAAGCACATTGTTGATGCGGTTATTCTTTTGCCTAAAGGAATCCTCTCTTATACCAGCATACCGCTAGCCTGTGTCATCCTGAGAAAGAACCCTCAGCATGAAAATGCCATCAGGTTTATTGATGCTTCGAAAATGTATGATAAGAGTGACGGTAACATTCACCTTGACATTGAGAAAATAATGGCTGCATATCACACTGACCAGCCAAAGGTTTCTGCTTCAATATCCTATGATGACATCATCGAAAATGACTACACCTGGGACTTAACCCAATACCTTCAGCACGAAGAGTTGGAGGTACCAGAGGGATATAGGGCTGTAGCCTTGGAGGAAATCGTAGAGATTCTATCTTGTATAAAAGGGACGGAAACGGACGAAGGCAAACTGCTGAGAGTGACAGATTTGAGCAATGATTGGACAAAGCCTTATATTTCGCCAGAGTCTCTCAATGATTGTGACAACGTTAAAGGTTGCGCTAAACTAGAGCAAACTGCAATCGCTGTGTCCTTGGTACGAGATCTCAAGCCATCCATCATCCAGGCTTCCGAGGATGCCCCTATTTGGCTGGCAAAGAACGTGCTTGCCATTATTCCAGGAATGGAGATTGACATCGAGTATCTTTGCATGGTACTGAGTAAGGCTAAAATCGGTGGAACAGGTATTATACCCCATATTTCAAAGAATACAATTATGAAGTATAAACTGGCATTGCCAGACATTAGCACTCAGAAGACTCTATACAAAGAGGCATGCCAACAGGAAGTCATGGCCAAGGCAAAAGAAACAGGTCTTCTAGATGTGATTGACAAGATGAAGACAGACTATATCAATGAAGTGCGCTCACGAAAGCACGACATGATGCCCCATCTTCGCCAAATGTCAAGTGCCAGAAAGAACCTGGAGTATTACATCACCCATAAGGATTCCATGAGCGAAGAAGACTTCATGCAGGGTATGAAAGAAGAGATTGCCAACCAGAAGGCTGCAATTGACTCTCTCACCACCATACTGAAGATTTTCTCTAGAGAAGAGGAGTTTGGAACACCAGAGATCATCAACATTGATAAATACCTGGTTGAAAACAATCCTGATGGACAAAACTATAACTCTGAGATAGTACAAGACTACCAAGTTCTTGCCAATTATGGGTTTACCATCCCAGATTCACTCCTATCCCTCAACATGAATGGGGACAAAAACTGGCAGGAATATCTCAAAGAAATTCCAGACTATGCAGAAGGCATCAACGTCTTCATGGCAAAGGATGACCTGCAGAGACTCTGTGACAACATATTCAGTAACGCCATCAAACACGGATTCACCGACCCAAAGAGAAACGACTATTCCATCTGGGTCAAACTCACCGTGGATGAGGAAAGAGACATGTTCCAAATCGATTTCACCAACAATGGAACACCTTTTCCTAAAGGTCTTGACAAGATACGCTATGGACTTAGAGGCGAAAAAGGTGGCATCACAGCAGGAACAGGAGAAGGCGGCTATATTGTGAGAAGCATCGTGGAACACTATGGTGGAGACTACGACCTCCTCACACAGAAAGACCAGGATACCACGTGGTCAACCGTCCGTATTTATTTACCTATATACAGAAATGACAATGAGCAATAGTTATCATATATTGTGGATAGACGATGAGTGGGAAGAGATGACCTCTTTCCAAAAGTACTGTAAGCTTCATTATAACATGGAGCTTACACCATTCAAGACCCAGAAAGAAGGACTGGACACATATGCCAAGAACCCAACCTTCTGGGAAGCTGTCATATTGGACGCTAAAGTGCTTAATGAAAGCGAGCAGGAAGTAGCAAGTGTGGCTGGTCTTCAGAATGCAGTTCTGAGAATCAAGGAAGAATTCAAGGAACTGCCCTACTTTATTTCGACAGGACAGCCAGACCTGCTTAGCGATAATACGTTCAAATCCTTCTTCCCTGTATTCTATGAAAAGGAAGTTGATGACGAGAAACTTTGCGATGACATCATCCAAACGATCAACGAGCAGCCCAACAGAATCATCAAGAATAAATATCCTGAAATATTCTCCTGGTTGGAAGGGACTATCGCAGATGAAGTTTTAAGCATCATGAAGATATACGAGAATCGGGAATTTGCAAATGCAGATACTTTCAATAAAGTGAGAAAAGTCCTTGACTGGATTATGAACAACCTGTATGACTATGGACTCCTGACTATCAAGTTCAATGGGACAAACCTCAATGAATGCAGCAAGTTCCTTGGAAATTCCAAGCTGCAGAGTGTAGTACCGGTGCATATTCAACGTCACCTATATTCACTGGTAACCATAGCCAATGAAGGTTCTCATAGACAACATATAGATGAGGAAGTAAAATCAAGCAAGGCTCCATTCCTGGTTGCATCAACCATTTTCGAGCTTCTCAATGTCCTCACATGGCTCCATCAACTGCCAAACGACACAGAAGAGAAGCAAACGATAGAGAAACTGGCAGCAAATGTAGCCATTGATTTCGTCCAAAGTAATAATAAACATTAAAAAAAGCATCTGTGCAAATAGAATGCACAAAAATTTGTTACTTTTGCAGTAGAATAAACAAAAAGAAGAAGAATCATATGAGTAATAACGATATTCAACAGCAGACTACGGTCAATATTCAAGAAAAGGCCAACCTTATCTGGGCAATTGCAGATAAGCTCGTAGGCGTGTATAAACCACATGAGTATGGCAACGTCATACTTCCTATGTGTGTCATTAAACGTTTCGAAGATACTCTGGCTCCAACGAAGGAAAAGGTACTTGCAACAAATGAGAAACTAGACAAGGATGGTATCGTAGTAAAGAAAGGATTCCTGGAATCAGCAGCAGAGCAGAAGTTCTATAACCTCTCTCCTTTCGATTTCCAAAAACTCCTCAATGACCCAGAGAACATCAAGGTGAACTTCGAGTCATACCTGAACCACTTCTCAGACAACGTCATTGATATCATCCACCGTATGGACTTCGACCGAGAGATTGAAAAAATGGCTGATAATGGTGTATTGTATCTTGTTATCAAGGAGTTCTGTACACCTAAGGCATATCTAGGTGCAGACCAAATCACAAGCGTGGATATGGGATACATCTTCGAGGAACTGGTACGTAAATTCTCTGAGAGCTATGACGAACAGGCCGGAGCCCACTTTACCGCCCGCGACATCATCTATCTGATGTCAGAACTGCTCGTAGGCGATGATGAGGAAAAACTGAAAGAGGAAGGTATCACAGCCTCCATCTATGATATGGCCATGGGTACCAGCCAGATGCTCGGCTGCCTTACAGAACGTTTCCTCAAAATAGACGCAGAAGCAGAAATCACCAGCTATGGACAGGAGTTAAACAACCAGACTTTCGCTATCGCCAAGGCTGATACCCTCATCAAGGGAGGTAACGCAGACAATATGCGCCAGGGAGACACTTTGGGTGACGACCAGTTCAAAGGCTATAAGTTTGATTACATCATCTCCAATCCACCATTTGGTATTGAGTGGAAAACTTCCAAAGAGGAGGTAACAAAGGAACATAATCTCGGTGAAGCAGGCCGCTTCGCCCCAGGACTCCCAGCCATTGGTGATGGTCAGATGCTTTTCCTTCTCAATGGTGTAGCCAAACTGAAAGATGGCGAGGAGCAAGATGACCAGTATGGAAGAATGGCCATCATCCAAAATGGTAGTAGCCTCTTCAAGGGTGACGCAGGCAGCGGAGAAAGTGAAATCCGTGGCTATCTGCTTGAAAATGACTGGTTGGAAGCCATCATCCAGCTCCCTAATGACCTCTTCTACAACACTGGCATTGCCACCTACATCTGGCTCATCACCAAACAGAAGAGCGAGGAACGCCAGGGAAAGGTGCAGCTCATTGATGCTAGCCAGTGCTTTGAAAAGAGAAGAAAGAGTCTGGGTAACAAGCGAGTAGAAATCACTGAGGCATGCAGAAACCTCATCATGGAAGCCTATCATGACTTCACCAACTGGAGCTATGAAAGCGAGAACCAGGAACTGAAGGTAGAGAGCAAGGTACTTGATAATGAATACTTCAAATACTCAAAACTCACCATCGAACGCCCTCTGGTAGATGAAGAAACAGGTGAACCAATCCTCAAGAAAGGTAAACCACAACCAGACGCCAAGAAACGTGACACAGAAATCGTTCCTTGGACAGAAGACATCGAGGAATACATGGAGAAAAATGTTCTCCCATACGCTCCTGACGCATGGATTGACGAGAAGAAGACCAAAATCGGTTATGAAATCCCATTCACACGTGAGTTCTACAAGTACGTAGCCCCACGCAAGAGCGAGGATATCTTCTCCCACCTCAAAGAGTTAGAAGCAAAAGAGAACGAGTTAATGAACAAAATCTTGGGATAGTTATGGCAAAGACTTATGATACATATAAAGACAGTGGCATCGCTTGGATTGGCAACATTCCAAGCGGATGGGATGTCGATATTCTTTCTCTGCATTTATATGACCATAGTAATTACAACAAAGAACTTAAAGAGAAGAATCTTCTTTCATTAAGCTTCGGAAGAATTGTTCGCAAGGATATAAATACAAAAGAAGGATTGCTTCCGGAATCTTTCAACAGATATAATATCATAGAGAAAGGTGATATCGTACTAAGATTAACAGACTTGCAAAATGATAAGAAAAGCCTTAGAACAGGATTATGTCAAGAGCGAGGAATTATCACGTCTGCTTATCTCACCCTTAGAAATAGAGGAAATGATAGCAGTGCTTTTCTCCATTACCTTCTTCATTCATACGATCTATATAAAGTATTCTATGGAATGGGTAATGGCGTAAGGCAAGGAATGAATTATTCTGATATAAGAAAATTAAAAATGATCATTCCGCCTTTCCCAGAACAAGAGGCGATCGCCTCTTTCCTCGATAGAAAATGTGGTGAAATAGACTCTTTGATTTCCCTTCAAGAGGAAATGATTTCCGAGCTACAAGCCTATAAGCTGTCTGTAATAACAGAAGCTGTCTCCAAAGGTCTTGACCCAAACGCTCCGATGAAGGATAGTGGAGTTGAGTGGCTTGGAAATATTCCTGAACATTGGGAAGTAAAACAGTTGAAGTATTGTATTACTATTAATTCTGGAGACGCCTTGTCTAATGAAAAGATACTAGACAATGGTCAATATCCCGTTTTTGGAGGAGGTGAAAGGATTGGTTATTATAATTTTTATAATACTGAATCTTCGGAATTAATCGTTGGGCGTGTAGGTGCAAGATGCGGATGTGTAACAATGCCAAATTGCTTATGTTGGGCTACTGATAACGCTTTAAAAATTTCATCAAGTTTGCCAATTAGATATACATATTATCTATTATGTGCAGCAGAACTAAATACTCTCAACACTTCAAATGCGCAACCGCTTATTACATCGACCAAAATAAAAAATAAAAAAATGCCATTGTCTCCTAATATAGAAGAGCAACAGGCTATCGCCTCCTATCTCGATGAGAAGACATCTCAAATCGACTCTCTCATAGCCCTCAAGCAAGAGAAGATCACTGAGCTGAAGGACTACAAGAAGAGCATCATTTATGAATACGTAACAGGTAAGAAAAAAGTATAACATATGACACCAGATGAATTAAAAGAAAAGCAATTTGAGTCAGATATCGAACGATACTTGCTCACAGAAGGTGGATATACTAAAGGTACCCAGGCTACTTACGACCGTGTAAGAGCCTTGGACCTTGATACTCTTATCCGCTTTATCAGCACTACCCAACCAAAACAGTGGGCAAGATATGAACGACTATATGGTGAAAAGGTAAAAAATAATCTCTATACCATTTTGCAATCAAACATTTCAGAGTATGGTCTTATACATACCTTGCGCAATGGTATCAATGACAAAGGGCATAAATTTGACTTATGCTATTTCGCACCAACATCATCCCTCAATCCAGAGCTCATTGAAAAGTACAACCAAAACATCTTGGAATGTACTCGCCAGTTTGTATATAGCAAGGACGTAAAAAACTCCATCGACATGGTGCTCTCATTGAATGGTATTCCAATCATCGCCATTGAACTCAAGAACCAGTTCACCGGCCAGGATATCAATGACTCTAAAGAGCAATGGATGAAGAACCGTGAGCCAAAAGAGCCATTGTTCCATTACGATAACCGTATCCTCGCCTACTTCGGCTGCGACCTCTATGAGGCAGCCGTAACAACACGCCTGGAGAAGGATAAAACATTCTTCATCCCATTCAATCAAGGAAGCAACGGTGCTGGAAATGTAGGTGGTGCAGGAAACCCAGAGGCAAAAGATGGAGATTATATGACATCATACCTATGGAAAAATGTACTCCGTAGAGATATGCTCCTGGCTATTCTCCAACGCTACATCATGCGCCAAAAGGAGGAAACTATCTCCCTCATCGTTGATAAACATGGTAACGAGAAAGAAATCACAAAAACAACCGAGAAGATTATCTTCCCTCGCTACCATCAGCTGGACGTAGTGGAGAAACTGATTCACGATACAGAAGAAAAGGGTTCTGGACATAACTATCTGATCCAGCACTCTGCAGGTTCAGGAAAGTCAAACTCCATAGCTTGGCTCACCTATCGCTTGGCATCACTCCACGATAAGGATAATGCCAAAATCTTCAAGGGTGTTTTTGTTATTACTGATAGACGAGTACTCAACAGACAACTCCAGGAAACCATTCTGGGTTTTGAACATGTAGAAGGTACGGTCACTACCATCACGGAAAAAGACCATGATGCAAGCAATAAGCTACGTGATGCCATCAATGCAGAGCATACAGGTATCGTCATCACTACTCTCCAACGCTTCCCACAGATTTATGAGCAAATCGTGTCCAACTCCGGACATAAGTATGCCGTAGTAGTGGATGAAGCACATTCTAGCCAGAGTGGAAAGAGTGCAGAAAAACTAAAGGCTGCTCTTGCTGATACAGATGAAGCACTCAAGGAAATGGCAGAATGGGAGGACAAAACAGTGGAAGAAGTAGAAGCCGAAAAGGACAGGCTGATGCTAGACTTATTGAGCCAGGGACAGCATAACAATCTCGCATTCTATGCATTCACTGCTACTCCAAAACCAAAGACCTTACAGACTTTTGGTATCTTTGAACAGAGAATGAAGGGAATGGAAGATGAAAGTAGATATGTAGCATACCACAACTACTCCATGCTTCAGGCCATAGAAGAAGGATTTATCAAGGATGTTCTCAAAAACTATACGACGTTTCAGACATCCTATGAGATTGCACGTCAGTCAGAGGATAATCCTAATTATGAGGAAACCCCTGCAACCAGAGCATTGAAGGCATTCCATGACAACCATAGTGATACCATCAACAAAAAGACAGCCATCATTGTCAATAAGTTTCTGGAAGTCACGATGAACAAAATGGAAGGAAAGGCCAAAGCCATGGTGGTTACGGCAAGCCGAGCCCATGCTGTCAGATATTTCTTTGCCATCAAGGAGTATTGCAGGAAAAATAATATTAACTGCCTGCATCCGATGGTAGCATTCTCTGGTAAGGTTAACTATAAAGGCACAGAATATACAGAACCACAGCTCAATAAGCGTGGAGAAAAGAATATTTCAGAAGATAAGCTTCCTCTGTATTTCTCTAGCGAGTTCTACAACATGCTTATCGTGGCAGACAAATACCAAACCGGATTTGATGAGCCACTTCTGCATACCATGTTTGTGGACAAGAAGCTGAAAAATGTAAAGGCGGTACAAACACTGTCACGCTTAAACAGAGCAAACAGACTTAAGAAAGATACCTTTGTGTTCGACTTTGCAAACACGGCTGAGGAAATCGCTACATCATTCAAACCATTCTATGAAGGAACCGAACTCATCAAGCCTGTGGATGTGAACTATGTCTATAAATTCCACAAGGACGTTGAGCTGTTCCATCTTTGGACAACGGAAGACGAAGAAAAGTTCTATGAGGTATTTGCAGAGACAAAGAAAAATAAAAACCAACTAGGTATTCTTTCAAGTATGCTTAAACCGGTCGTAGACAGAATCGGAGAGTTTGAAGAAGAAAAGCGCTTTGAGGTAAGAAGCAAGATCAAGAACTTTGTGCGCTTCTATTCCTATATGACCCAGATTGCAAGAACATTTGACCGTGCCCTATATAAGACTTATCTGTTTGCAGATTATCTGTATAGAGTATTGCCAAAGACAGCTCATGAGCAAATAGACCTGGATAAGAAAGTAAGACTCGTCAACAATACCATCAAAGCGAATGAGACTATCAACATTTGGTTAGATGATGGCAAGAAACAGCCTCTCAAGGGAGAGAATCCTGGATCTGCAGTAATGCCAGATGATAATAAGGACCTTCTTGACAATATTATCGATAAGGTCAACATCATGTTCCGTGGTGAGTTCTCAGAGGCAGATAGAGTTATGGTAGAAGGCATCTTTGACCATATCCAGAAAGTAGCAACCAAGAAAATACAAAAGCAGGCTGTTGGCAATGATGAGAACCAGTTTGTAGAAAGCATCTTCCCTGACATCTTTGGAAAAGCAGCACAAAAATGCTACACTACCCAAACTGATGCCTATCGCAAGCTCTTTGAGAATCAGGAGTTCTACAAGACTCTGATGCAGCAGATGGGACATGCCATCTATGAGCGTTACCGTGAGCAAGAGGCCAAAGCATATACCATCGAGAATCTGCAAGGAAAAATCATTCCACTTTTGCGAGAGGATTTTGCAGGCATTGCCGGTATTGACAGAACCTTGGAGGAAGCTTTCGTGTGGATGATCAAAGTACTGAAGGTAAACAGCATAGAAAAATACAGTGGTCTTGGAGAAACTGTTCTCAATGCTCTGTTCAAACTCTATTGCTGCCCAAATACGCTTACCTTAACAGAGAAGCGTACCTACCTCAAGACTCTGGTCACAGGCTATGAGTCATATTTGAAGAAGTTGCATTATCTCATATATGATAAAGAAGTAACTGACAAGAATGGCGATACAGAACATGCTGCACTGAGCAATGCCATCTACTGCATGAAGCTCAATAAGCTGAAATACAGCGAGAAGGCTACAGACCAGAAGTTTGCAACATACGTAGATCTCATCGTTAAACTCCGCAATGATGAAAACCATCAGGCAAAGAGTCTTGACGCCAAAGAGGTTAAACTGGGAATACATGTTGCAACTGCCATGCTCATGTATGTAACATTCAAGTACATTACTGAACTTGAAATGGTGGAAAGCAAGTTTGAAAGTAAATAGAATCTAACAAGAGTGTAGCTTTTAATGAGGGCTACACTCTTTCATTTAAAAATCGAAATTTATGGAAATTGATATTGAAAAAATAATCGCAAACATGCCTAAGGATGTAATTTTAAACATAATGCGAAATAATGTCGAAAAGAACTGCGAGACAATGTTTAAACTTTCCTATAACTGGAGAAAACAACATAAGGCAACCAACGAGAAGATTGATTTTGCCTATTATATGTTCCAGCAACATCTTGCTAATATGAGAGCCATTCTTGAGCTTTCAAATGGGATAGAAATTTATTCAAACCATCCTGAAACAAAAGTAATTGAACCCACTACTATCATTTCTATTGTTAGAAGCGTATATGAAAGAATGTTTATTTTCCATTGCATATATGTCCTACCAGAAACAGAAATAGAACAAGACATTTTGTTTTATCTATGGATTATCAAAGGGCTAAAAAACAGGCAAGTAGGTTATGTACCTCAAGAATTCCAAGAAAAAAAGGAAAGAGAGAGAGACGAAATTAATAAAATCATTGACAAAATCAAAGATTATTCTAATCGTCTGAATATAATTCAAGAGGCTAAGGATAAGATTATTGGTTATGTAAAAAAATAAGTCACTTACTCCCAAAGGCTATAAATATATCAAGAACGCTAACCATGTCATTATTGATTTTGAGGAAATCAGCATAAGTAAAGCATCGGAAGAATTAATGGGAACAACGTTTCCACCTATCTATAATTATTTCTCGATGCACTCCCATCCGTCATACCTTGGGACATTACAATTTTCCCAACTATTTGATAAGGAAGTAAACAAGGATTTTATGCGAACACTTATTGTTAGTATTGCATTATTCCAAGGGAAAATCATTTCAGATTTTGTCAACAGCGTAGAAGGAGTAAAGGAAATCTTCGAAACCTTACCAAAAGAGGAGCAAGAAAATTGCAGGATGAATAACCAAATCTTTCTTAAAATAAAAGAAAGTAATGAAGTAGAACAAGAGGATTCATAACGTCATTACACTTAACAAAGTTTATATGACAAAGTTGTGAACTCTCAACTATTTTCATTTTTTTTGCATTAATTTTAAGTATTGTTCAAAACAAATAATTAATAACATCAATCTTATGCGCGACGCTACAAGAATAACAGATTATTTCAATGGTTCAAGGACATTGTTCATCATTCCCTTGTACCAGAGAAAGTATGCCTGGCAACAGAAGCACTGTTCCAGATTGTTCGAGGATTTGAAAAAGATTCATCGAGATAAAATCTATAGCCATTTCTTTGGCAGCATTGTATCCACTAAAGCTGATGAATACGAGGACGACCTTCTCATCATTGATGGACAGCAACGAATCACAACACTTTCCTTGCTTATCCTAGCAGGTATCAATGCCGTAGAGAACGGAGACATGCAAGAAGGAGATGAAGACATCAATAAGATAAAGGAAGACTATCTCTATGCAATCAGAAGAAAATTGCCTAGAAAGATTAAGCTCTGCCCTATTGAGGATGATCAGAAGGCTTATGACGCCCTCTTCACTAACAATGAGAATGAGTTTATAAAGAACTGTGGAATTACCTCCAACTATCAACTGTTCTATAACTTAATCAAGGTTAGTGACCTTACGTTCGAGGATTTAATAGGTGCTATCGAAAGACTTACTATCATTGACATCTGCTTGGATTCAAGAGATAACCCTCAGTTAATCTTCGAATCCCTGAATTCCTGTGGCAAGGATTTGGAGGAAGCAGATAAGGTTAGAAATTACCTACTCATGTCTCTGTCAAAGGATGAGCAAGAAGAATATTACCATCAGTACTGGAGCAAGATTGAGAAACTTACTGATGGTGAACCTACCATGTTTATAAGAGACTACCTCACTATCAAGAATGGTAACATCAGTAAGGTAGAGGAATTATACTTTGACTTCAAGGCTTTCGATGAGAGCAAACACTTGAATCGAGAGTCCTTACTATCTGATATGCTCAAATTTGCAAACTACTACAGACAAATTTGTAAGGGAGAAACAGGTAATAAGAAACTCGATAAAAAAATAAAGCAAATAGCAAGCATCGGCACTACTGTCCATTTGCCTTTCCTACTATCATTCTTCGACTATGCAAAAGATAATAACTTTGATGAAGAAGAAATCTTCACTGTCCTGGATATTGTAGAGAATTATTGGGCCAGACGTATCATTTGCGGCTATCCTGCGAACGCAATGCAGAAACTCTTCTCAATGCTTCATACTGATATCATGCGTATCTACAAGCGACATGAAGAAAAGGGTATTCCAGTCAATTGTTCCTATTCTCAGGTTATGGCATATATCCTTCTTCACAAACAGGGAACTTCAACATTCCCAAGTAACAGAGAGGTAAGCGAAGAGTTTGAAACAAGACAGATTTATCGCATTCCAAGCAACTACAAATACTTCCTCTTTGAAAGAATGGAAAATGAGAACAGCCCAGAAGCAGATGACATGATTGTTGAGAAGATGAAGGAAGGCAGAATTACCATAGAACATATCATGCCTCAAACTCTCACCCCACAGTGGAAGCATGACCTAGGTGAAAACTGGGAAGAGATATACGAAAAGTACCTGCATACTTTCGCAAACCTCACTCTCACTGGCTTTAACGTATCCTATAGCAACCACTCTTTCCAAGAGAAAAAAGAAGGATATATCGATAAAAAGGGTAATAAAGTTGATGGCTTTGATAATTCAGCATTCCGTCTGTCTAACTATATCAAGCATTGTGATAAATGGACATTGGAAGAGATTCTGAAACGCCAAAAGGTTCTGCTCGATAATTTCTTGCATCTATGGCCAATGATCACAATCAGTTATCAGCCCCTGGAAAAAGAATATGAATTGGTATCATTTGAAGATGATGAATACGAACTGAAAGGACGTACCATCGTTGGATTCAGATATAGAAACGAGAGACATGCCATTACAACATGGAAAGATATGCTTATTCAAGTAGGCAAACTCATATATAATGAGAATCCATCCTCTATGGTGTATCTGGCGACCAAGAACAATAACCTATACGAAAAGGATTCAGAGGGCAAATCAAAGATTGCTGATAATTGCTATATTTATTCAGCATGCAGTACAAATGCCAAACGTGCAATACTTTCGTACATCTTCAAAGGTTGTAATATCCCAGCTTCCGTACTGGAATTTGAACTGGTCCCTATTTCAGAGAACATTATTGAAAACGAAGAATAATAAAAAGCTCAATAACTCTTTGAATGGAGTAATCATACGAGTAGTCTTTCCGCAAGCATTTGCAGAGAGACTTACTCCTTTACCTATTAAATAGGAGAATTACAGTTCCAACTCTCAGAATGTGGGCATGTTCTCACAGACCTGCAGAATTCAGAAAAATCATCTTTGTAAGGAAAAAACATATCAATAACAGAAAAGTAAAATATGGATTTTGGAGAAGTTTTTGAAAAGAAAATGCCCAAGGCAATAGAGTATGCTTCACATATTATTATGGAAACAAGCAACTTCATTGATTTTGCAGTAGCCTTGGTTGACTATATGGATGAAGATTTTATTCCATATTGTAAATCAGTGTATGCCATGCTGAGAAGTTTGGACTATCCAACTGTGACATTTGAAAAGGATGATGAATTAGGAGATATAACTCCAGATGTCATCCGTAAAGAATACCATAACTTTCTATCGCAGCAAGAGAAGCTAGCACGAGAAAAAGAATTTAAGGAAAATATAGATGAGTTACAATTCCTGGTAAAAAGCTACCGTGATAGCAATGAGTTCAAAAAAATGTTAGATTTCATAGGTAGTTTTCCTTATCTCGCCCCTTACAATGCCATGCTAGTTCAGATGCAGAAGCCTGGTGCTACGTTCGTCCTAACAGGCAAGAAATGGGCAGAATATGGAAGGCAGCCGAAGTTGAATGGACAAAAGCTGATAGTTCTGAAACCATTTGGCCCAGTGCAATGCGTTTTTGACTTTGAGGATACAGAACCTATTCCAAATGCTACAGAAGTTATGGAAGAGGCAGACTTGATAAAAAAATATACGGAGAGCTTACAACAAGCACAAGGAGATTTGGATAAGAAGAAAATGGAAACATTGGTTTCAAACCTACCAGTATATGGAATATATCTGGATGACAACTTCTTGGCAGCAAACTCTTATGGTGGTTATATCATGCCATATCATGACCAAAAGTTAAAGGTCAAGATAGACAAAGACTATTATATGGAAGTTTCTTCCAATTTCGTGATAAGTGTCAATAAAAAGCAGTCTAATGCCGTTAAGTTCCATACACTTTGCCATGAACTTGGTCATCTTTTCTGTAATCATCAGTGCTATGATAAAAGAAAAAAACGCAAGCTGACCCTGAAGGAAGAAGAGTTTGAGGCAGAAACCGTTGCCTGGTTAATGTGCAAAAGACATGGCATAAGCAATCCATCAGAAGAGTACTTGGCTTCTTATGCCCCAAAAGGCGAGATTCCTATTTGTAGTACAGAGTTAATCATGCGAGCAGTAACAGAAATTGAAAGAATGATGGATGGAGCTGTAAGTGTAAATGACTCTATGTGGTATAAGGAGGATGCAGCATTCAAAGCATCGATAAATGCTCAGCGTCAAAAATTGAAGAGGTCTAGACAAACCGACCTGTTCGGAAACAGAATTGGACTTGATTAAAGATACCTATTAGTGTGCAATACCATTCCTGTCTTACGATTTTGTAGCAGTGGTACCAAAGGTGAACGAACTAAAATTAAGGCATCCCCAAGAATACTCTAAAACATTTTCTATAACTTTTTTCTTTCTGTGCAGCTAGGCTGCACAGAAAGAATCTACCTTTGCACCAGTTAAACCAAAAACTATAAGATTATGGGATTATTAGATTTCTTGTTTGGGAAGCAAAAGCATCATACAGCTCCCGACTTAAAAGCACAAAGCCAACGCTACGACCAAGGCTATCATGACGGCTATCGAGACGCCTATGAGGAAGGAACATGTGAAGATTGGGAATGCGCCTGTGAAAACCAGGACTTCGATCCATGTGACTCATCATTTGACGGTTATCCTGATGAAGATACCTTCCAAGAGGATGACTATGATAACTATGAAGATGATTCGGATTCATGTCCGGAAGTATGGTACTAACAGTTTCAAATACTATCAAAACAAATGCAATATGAACAAACATTATTTTTCTTACTTTATGGTAGCAGTGCTCACCATGATGTTTTTCTCTTGCTCAAAAACAGAGAATGGCAATGTAGAGTATATCCCTTTCCAAGAAACCGCCGATGGACAATGGGGCATGATTTCCCTTAATGGTAAAGTCCTCTTCAAGGAGGAGTTCAAAAACAAGCCAACCGTCGTTAGAGATGGAAGATTCTTCGTAAGAACCAAAGAAGGAGTATGGGAAATGTATGATGCCACAGAAAAACCTAAGAAAATCGGTGGTGACTATGCACATACATCAGGCTTTCGCAATGGCAGAGCACTTGTTGCACCCAAGAATCAACCGGTGGCAATCATTGACACGGAAGGAAGAGTGGTCAAAAACCTCGATAAAATTGACGGAAAACAGGTAGATGGGGTAAGAGCTTTCGAAGGAGACTATGCCGTATTCATGACAACCGATTCTCTTTGGGGAGTGATTAACCAGAACGGTGACTGTGTAGTAAAGCCGGAATACTATTCTCTCAACGACTATGGTGATGGAAAGTTCATAGGAGTGAACGCCAAGTACAAAAAGGAAGTCAAGAAGGAGCAGAAGGACAAGGTAAAAATCTCTGTGATCAATCCCAACGGCCAGGAACTCTTCAACTTTTCAGCTGGCAAGTATGAAAATATCCAATACCAGTTTACAGATGGCAAACTGGCCGTCTCCATAAAGAAGGATGGTAAGGAAACATGGGGTATCATGAACGATAAAGGAGAAATCATCGTCAAACCAACTTCCAAACTGAAGAATATAGGCACCATCCATGGAGATGTCTTCACCTATAATAATGGTGACGGCTGGGGCCTCATGAATGTAAAGGGAGAAAACCTGGTAAGAGCCAAGTATGAATTCCTCTACTATGATGAAGACGGAACGCTGATTGCCCTTGTCAAGAATGGAGATTCCTATGAATACAAGTATATTGACCAGCAGGACAACCAAATAGGTGAAGATTCCTATGTAAAGGCTACCCTATTCTCCATGTTCGACGGCCGACATGCTCTTGTGAAACCCAATGACAAGATCTACTCTGTCATTGACAAGAACGGAAAACAGCTGGAGAACCTTCCAGACATCGTTGATATCGGCACCTACGAAGGAGAAAGCTACATAGAAAGTGACTATGTGGATATCAACAAGATGATTGCAGGATTCAACATATCGCCGGACGGATTGTATGGCTTCAACTATCAGTCTACACCACAGCAAGCAGTCAATATGGAGGTAAAACAAGACTTAGCCATCGGTGACAAGCAGCATAAGACCGGTACTCCTTATTGGTATGACTTCAAGGACAACATCATGCTATATGGTGAATCAGAGGGTATCAATGGCTGGATTAGCATCCAATACTCAGGAAATCTCAGCAGGCAGACCTATAAAACCAAAAGAGTAATAGACTATGATTTTGGTGACTACTATTGGTATCATGATGATAAAATACCAACTGGCTATGTTTGGAATAAGGTAAGACCAACATTATTTGGTCTCACCATTTACAATGGAGGCAGGATGCATGGCAAATTGAGAACTCTTTTCAATGCCCTATCCCAAAAAGTCAAGAGTTGGGGTAAGGTTGTCAAAGAAAACAATGGTGCAGCTATCGTCAATCTCAATAATGGCAAGAGAGCTATCATTACCATGGAAAAAGACAAGGTATCCGTATTCTGGGGACAGTTGAAAGCTGCTAAAGACATTGACATATCCAAATACAAGGATGCAGGCGAGGAAGATGACCTCAATAATATATCTTATGGCTACCTCAATGACTTATTCTCTGAAGAAGTAGCAGCAGACACAGCTGAAGTGGACACTACAGCTGTAGATTAGGATTTAAATAACTTGAAGAGCTGCCGATATCATAAGGTGGCTCTTCCTAAACTCAAAAAGATATGAAAAAGATTGTAATTATTATGATGATGGCATTGATGATGCCTGCAGTTTCAAATGCTCAGAATGATACAACCAAGAAGCTCACTAAGTTTGAGCAGATTACCTCCAAGACAGGAAGAATTTCTAAGTTTGTAGATGTCAGAATGCCAAGTATCCCAGAGAGCTTCATGGGTAGCTTGTCCGCAAGTATAAGAACTGTCATGGGAGAACAAACCAATTCTTATTTTTACAGAATAGAAGACCCGGAGACCAATAGAAGCGTCGCACACATTGCTATGATAGAGTATTCTGACTTAGTGGAGATCAACAAGGCATTAGCCAAATTGGTAGCTGAAGTTGATGCTGATTGCACAGCAAATCCAGATTATCTGGAAAACCGCTTTGTCACCAATGATGGCTTTGAAATCGGCTACTATGTTTCCAAAGGCAAGGCCAGCTGGTATATGAAGCTAGAAAGATACTCTAGCAGTACCGTCTTTGTCAAGAATGCAGAGTCATTAACAACCAATTTTCAGGATGCCCAAAAGAAAATTGAAGAATTGAAAGTAGTCTACAAGAAGTAATCATTCAGTATTCTGGATGTTCCTATTATATAAGAGGTACTATATAGAGTCAAATCGTACTCATATATAGCACCTCTCTATACATTTGTTCAAATCGTAAGGAAAATAACCATTATTCTTACACATTGTTATGTAAGTTTAATCTTATTAAAACATACAGAAAGCATATATATGTTATCAATAACATTTTGCCAGTATTATTTTCATCTTCAAAACATTCTGCGTACCTTTGCACTCGAAAAGTTAACAAAGAGTATTAATTAAAAAGATAAGATTATGAAGAAGATTGTTTTTATGGTAATGATGGCAATGGCAGTTCTTTCAACCAACGCACAGAACGAGTACCCAACAGCCAAAGTAGAGAAGCACGATGTAGCTATCCTGGTTATCGACATGCAGAATGACTTCGTCGATCCTAAGGGAAAGTTGTGTGTAGCTGGCGCAAAGGCTACGATACCGGCAATCAATAAGCTCATAGCATATGGCAGAAGCAAGAACTGGAAAGTAGTCTGGGTAACCCGCGACCACAGATCATCTGGTGTTGATGTCGATGCACCACGTATCCCCCTCTTTGTTGAAGGAAAAACGGGTTATTGCGTACCAGAAACCTGGGGTGGAGCACTCGTAGATGGTCTCAAGCCGGAGAAAGAAGACATCATGTCACCCAAGTTCAGAAACTCAGCCTTCTTCAATACAAATCTTGATCTCATGTTAAGACGCATGGGTGTCAAGACAGTTGTCTTGGCCGGTACACAGTATCCAAACTGTGTCAGAGGTACAGCCAATGATGCCATGAGCTATGACTATGAAACTGTCGTTTGTACAGATGCCTGCTCGGCAAAGACTCCAGAAGTTGCTGCAGCCAACGTATTTGACATGAAAAATATGGGCATCAAATGTATTTCCTTGGATGAAGTAGAAAAAGAGTACAAGTAAATTCAAACAGGCAGGAAACATGAGAAAGCTATATATAAGTACCCTACTGGCCATATCTTCACTCTCATTGTTCGCCCAAAAGTCAACCTGGGCAGACAACATAAGGATAACAGGCTTTGCCATTGCCCAATACCAATGGACAAACCCCAAAGATAATGAAGCTAATACCTTCAATCTCAGAATGGCAAGACTGGCATTGGATGGCAAGGTCGCAGGAGATTTTTACTGGAAAACACAACTCCAGATAACAGGCAACACTTCTACCCTCGCCAGTTCACCACGCGTGGTAGATTTGTTCATTGAATGGCAAAAATACAAGGCATTCAATGTAAGAGTAGGTGAATTTCAGATACCCTTTACATTTGAGAGTCCCATTCACCCGGTAGATGTAGGGTTCATGGATAATGGGCAGGCTGTTCTGAAATTCACGGGCTACAATGATCGCTCAGGCATGCATTCAAGCAACGGCAGAGATATCGGTATCATGGCAGAAGGTGACTTCCTGAAGAATGCAAATGGCAGAAACCTTCTTCATTATGGTGTAAGCGTCGTAAACGGCCAGGGCATCAATCTCAAAGACGTAGATCAGAGAAAGAATGTGGTAGCCAGTTTCTGGGTGATGCCAATTGAGGGTATGCGTATTGGTGTTTCTGGCTGGGAAGGTAGCTACGCTCGAAAAGGCACCTGGACGGACGAAACTTCAGGCGAGCAGAAAAAGGGAGTGAGAAGTCTCCCTCAGCACAGATATGCCATCAGTGGAGAATATGATTCTAATGGATGGACATTCCGCTCAGAATACATCCACTCTACAGGAAAAGCCTTTGCAAAAACAATGACCAACACGAACGATGACAGTGCTTCGGACTGCAATTTGTCAGACAATGGCAACAAAGCTGACGGCTTCTATGCCTTAGGTATTGTGCCTGTGCTAAAGAACAAAGTGAGTATAAAGGCTCGATATGACCTCTACAGAAATAATGGTGAATGGAATTCAGCCCAAACCTTCTACGAAGCAGGCGCCGATTACTATTTCACCAAAAATCTGAAAATCTCTGCAGAGTATGCCTTAGTCAATAACCGTACACTTAGCAAGCATAACTACAGCATGATCAACACAGAACTTTCCATAAAATTTTAATCATATGGGGGATGCATTCTGTTCCTGCATCCCCCATAAATCTTATGTTGTTATTAGTCATAAGCTATCTACTTCATAAAAAGTTCACTATCCTCTGAAAGTTTTCCTCTTTCTTTACAGAGTTCTCACCTATTTCCACTATCTTCGCAATGAAATCCTAATCCAAGTAGTCCACGTCAGCGGGAATCGTTCGCTGTTGGACTATAAGGATTAGTGATTTCCCAGAAAGATTAGAGATGCGAGCACCTACCTCCACATCAGGAGACCAGGGGTTTGTTGGAAGAAACGTCTTTCTAATTTGATATTTCGCTTGATGGCAAAGTCACCCCATCAGCCTATGGGTTTGCGGAAGGAGTTGTCAAAGTTCCGCTTGGCGAAACATCTTTGCTTTCTCCTTCAACTTTTCAATTTGTCTCTCATACCCAGCAAGGTTTCACTAGCTTATGATATACTACTTACCTAACATTTTAAACTCCATTACTCCTCTTTCCCAGTTGGATGCAATACTAAATAATGAGTAGAGACATAATACAGAAAATCCTGAGTCAACAAATGATAATCATATATATCAGAATACGTCTTATCATGCAAAGCTACCAGCTTGTCATTTTTCAGCAATATCTTTCTAATCTCATCGCAAACCATCTCATACTCAAAGAGTACATAATCAGTGCGACCAATCTTTGGAAGATCGGCACCGGTGACATCCAAAAAGGTCTGATACATTTTTTCCATGTAAAGGTAATGCTCAGCAGGCTTATTTAACGACAGATAAACAGAAACAGTTCTTGAACTTTGCTGATAAGTTTCATTATCTTTAAAAAGTCCCTGCACCTTCTGAATACCAAAAAGTTCCTTGATACTTTGAAGGAAACTGGTCATTCTATCAGCTATATCTATAGATTCATCATATAAATGTCTAAAGCAAGCTCTAACATCCTCAGAATCCTTTTCTATCATCTTCAAGATGGTAGCACGGGCAAAATACATATTGCCGCTAAGGAGATTGTCAGTTTTGTCCAAAGAAACGCGCATCATTTCAGCAAAATCTTCAGCATCTAACGAAAAATGTTCCTGGAAGCATTTAACAGCATCCCACTTATAAGATTCTCTTTCTACTACATAGTCCCAATCTTCTATGTACAGGTCAATGAAAGGAGCAAGTGCCTCTTCCACACTTTTGTCAGCCTTGTATTTAAGGAATTTGGGACCCTTCATCTTTCTTACGGGTCTAGATACTTTCTGCTCTTCATAAAGGTCTGTGCCAAAAGGCCAAGCCTCTACCTTGATACGCTTATAGCTTTCCTTTAATCGTTCATTCAAAACAACAGTTTCATGATTGTCAATACGCTCAATCACCTTCAAATCAGAAAGCACACACTCCTTTTCGATACTTGATGTCAAATTGACCAAACGCTCCTTTCGCAATGCCTCATGAAGCGCCTCACGTGTATAGCTTCTAAACCTATTCATCTTAGCACCAGGTACACGAGACATAGAAGCAACATAACGCAACTTGGAATCTTTGGCATCCAGTTTCTTATAATCCAGATACACCAAAGCTTCCCACACAGCAATAACCGCATCATCCAGATTAACACCCAGTGATGCATTCTGTTCATCCAACTCTATCAAGTTCAGAACAATTCGTTTGTTTACATCGATAAAAGACTTCAACTTTACCATAAAACCAAAATTTGATTGCAAATGCAAATATAACAAAATCCATTGAAAAGCCAAAATCCAACTAGAAAAATATAACTCTACTCACCGAAATAGACCCCAAAAGCTGTTATTCCCTCATAAAAACATCAAAAATCTTAGAAATATTTTCCTGCGCAGATAGACTGCACACATACTTATTACCTTTGCAACATCAAACTAAGAAACCAAGGGATTGTCCCAAGGTAAGGTAAAAAGGAGGCTAGTATGAAAAGACATCTAAATCGATAAACCATAGTTGCTTGACAATTGCAACTTAAATATTAATCAGAACTTTGTTGAACTAAAAATATCAAAAAGATGAAGACTGTTGTTTTAATGTGGAATCCAGCTATTTCAAGCTTCCATAAGGAAGACTTGAGCAAGTGCATCCAAGTATTGGATAGTTATAATGAAGAAGACTGTCCCAACGAATATCTAGACCTCAACTGGTCTATATGGGACCATGAGCAGGTAAAAGATGGAGATCGATTCTTCATGGTAAAAGTAGGGGAAGGAAAAACTGGTATCATCATGGCTGGAACTATCCAATCTGATCCTTATAAAGATAAGGATTGGAGTGGAAAAGACCGTGAAGTTTATTATGCCGACCTGTTTTGTGAATGCATTGTTGACATAGAGATAGCCCCTTACATATCCACGCAGGAACTCAAAAAAGCCATGCCAGAATTTGACTGGACGGGTGGACATAGCGGAAGAGTCATCGAGGATTGTACGGCATTCAAGCTTGAAAAAATGTGGGCTGAATACGTCTATAAGTACTATAATGTACTGGACTCTCAAAGAGCAGGTAAGGCATTTACTGCTGGCTATATCCCTGATCGACTTGAAGAATACCTATCCAAGGTTACTGAAGGAACCTGTGAGATCTGCGGCTATAACTACAAGAAGATATGGGGAGAGGACTGTGAGCAGAACAATCATTATGTACGCTTCATTCCAAGAAGAACCGATCAAAAATGCAAGAACGGAGACAACGTCTGGAAACACTTCCACTGCATCTGCCCTAGCTGCAGCCAATTGCCATACAAAGCGATTGGTGAGAAACTGGGCGAGAAGGACTTCTTTGACGATGAACTATGGATTGTTTAGCAAATGAGGGAAATCAGACTATATGCTTAAAACAACACTGTAGGTGACCAGAAATAAGAACGGTGAAGTACCTTCCCACTACTTCTCCACCTCACCTTTGGCAGAAAAATATTTTTGGCACACCCTTTGTAAAAACAGAAATAGCAGGAAGATTTCTTCCGGAACCAGATGGATAATTCCGAGAGAGATCAATCCTTGCTCAAAAAAGCAATTTTATCAAATAACAGAATATTAAAGATATCGATATGAAAGAACTGAAATGCCCTAAATGCGGCAACGTCTTCAAGGTAGATGAAGCAGACTATGCTGCTATTGTTGGTCAAGTCAAGAATGCTGAGTTTAACCAGGAGGTAGAACGACGCATGAAGGAACTCGAGAAACAGCAGAAGGCTGAGCAAAAGGCAGAGACCTTGAAAGCAGAACAGAACTATCAGAAACTGCTTTCGGAGAAAGAGCTCAACCTTACCCAGAAAGATGCTGAGATTGCCAAGCTTCAGAGCCAACTAGAAGGTATTGAGAATACCAACCAGCTCAGCCTGGCAAAAGAGATTGCCAAAAAGGATAAGGAAATCGCAGCCTTGCAGACACAGCTGTCCTCTAACGAAAGCAAATTAAAGGTTGCCATCCTGGAGGAGAAGAATAAGAGTAAGGAGACCCTCCAAGAGAAGGAACAGGAGATTCAGAAGCTCAAGGGAGACATGGAGCTGGCCCAGAAGGAAGCAATCATCAAGGAAAAAACCTTGAAAGAAGACTTTCAAAGCCGACTGAAGCTCAAGCAGGAGGAAGTAGATCACTACAAGGAGCTGAAAGCCCACATGTCCACCAAGATGATTGGAGAGAGCCTGGAGGTTCACTGCAGCACAGAGTTCAACAGAGTAAGAAGCATGATGTACCCATGCGCCTACTTTGAAAAGGACAATGATGCAAGTGGCGGCAGTAAGGGAGATTTCATCTTCCGAGACACAGCAGATGGCGTAGAGTACATTTCCATCATGTTTGAAATGAAAAACGAGATGGAAACCACGTCTACAAAGCATAAAAACGAGGACTTCTTTGCCAAGCTCGACAAAGACAGAAAAGAAAAAGGCTGCGAGTATGCTGTTTTGGTCTCTCTCCTGGAACCTGACAGTGAACTATATAACGAAGGTATCGTGGATGTATCCTACAAGTATCCGAAGATGTATGTAATCCGTCCTCAGTTCTTCATGCCATTGATCTCACTCCTCACCCAGGCATCCAAGAAGAGCATCGAGTACCAGAAGGAACTCATTTTGGCTCGCCAGCAGAGTGTGGATGTTACCAACTTTGAGAACAAGGTCAACGCCTTCCGTGACAAATTCGCCGGTCACTATCAGAAAGCCAACGAAAAATTCAACAAGGCCATTGAAGAGATCGACAAGACCATCAAGTCTCTCCAGAAGATGAAGGATAATCTCCTCAGCTCAGAGAACTACCTTCGCCTGGCTAACAATGACACGGAAGACCTGAGTATCAAGAAACTCACTCGCGGTAACCCCACGATGAAGGAAAAGTTTGAAGAGGCAAGAAGAATGGATGAAACTTCCACTCACTTAGGCTAACAAAAAAGCCAGACTAAAAAAGCCTGGCTGGAATAAGAGCGGGTCTCTGAAGGTTAACCCATCCCTCACGCTGCAAATATACAATAATTATTTTGCAGTTACAAAGAAAGTAGGTAAAGATTAACATTGATTATCATAAATGGCGGGTGTCGTGATGACATTCGCCTTTTTATTTTAGTGAACTTTATAACTAAGTCATCGTGAAAGTTTCCGCCAAACGTCAAGATATATGTAACTAGCCACCTAAAATTCTACTAAAACTAGCTTTGCCTGAAACTACATCAGGCAAAACTATATTCCAATTCTCCTATCAACAATACATCACTGAGCAAATTTCTTATCGATGAATACGATTAAATGACATCACACTTTGAACATAAAAGAGACATCGCTAATGGCATTAAAAGCGATTTTTTCTCTTTTTTTATGCATTTTCTTAGAAATATTTTTCTATGCAGATTGGCTGCACAGGATGTCCGTACCTTTGCATCGTGATTCAGAGAAACCGAGGAATGGTTCCAAAGTACTGACTAATAACATTCATAACATGGGAGCAATTTTCTTATTACTGTTTTTTGCTAATTTCTTCAAGGGTTTTGGTAAAGCTATGGAACATAGTAATGATACATATCGCCAAGATCGTTAGAAACACAGAAAGTATGCAATAATGAACTATGACAGTTCATTGAATCTTGCAGGAATGTATCTCTATACAAATTCCCTGCATAGCTAACACCTATTTATAATAATAAGATTCAGAGAAACCGAGGAATGGTTCCAAGGTGCTGACAAACATATTTAATTTTATGGGAAGTATTTTTTTAGTTTTGTTCTTTGCATAGTTATTTAAGGGTTTTGGCAAAGCCATCACCCACACCGACAAAAGAAAGCCACGTACCAACTGGGATAGACTCAGTTATGAACAGAAAGCATGGATTCATGACCATGATAATGGAAGATAATCTGCCAGAAACGAGATAAACAATTCACATTCATAAAATAAGGTAAACAATGAAAAAGGTAATAATGTCATTAGCACTTTTGCTAACAGCTGTAATTTCAGCAAACGCCCAGATTCTCAGAGCAGAGGAACTAGAGAAGTATGCCAAGGAGAAATATGGAGACAAATGGGTAGAAGCTGCCTCCAATCTTGGCAAGCAACTCACTCTTGACAAGAACAACGCCATCGACTATGTACAGGTCATGGAAGCACCTGGCCAAAGCAAGGCACAGCTCTATGTTCTTCTCAATTATTGGTTCACTGCAACCTTCAATGACGCCAACTCTGTGATCAAACTCAATGACAAGGAACTGGGAACCATCATCGCACAAGGTTATGTAGCAGACATCGCACAACACGCAGGTGGAAGCAACGCCTACAACGTGAGCATCAAACCCGTCATCAAGTGTGATATCAAGGACGGAAAGGTGAGAGTTACCTATACTGTACCTTTCTACAGTGTCACCAAGATGGTAGGCGGCGGATGGATGGCAGCTCTAGGAGGAAGCCAGACTCCACCAGTTCGTTCCGATGAAAAGTGGACCTTGGATTCCTGCTTCCCATTTGCAGCCAAAGACTCCCATAAAAAGACATCCTGCAAAGCCTTGATCATGGCACATGCCTACTCAAATGTAGTAATGGACAAGATTGAGGAGTGTATCAAGAATTGTCTTACCGGCAACGAGAACGACAATTGGTAAAATACAAAGCGTTTACGAACTTATTCTTTCGTGGATGTATTTATTTAATCGGCAAATGTAGGAGGACTCTTCTGGAAAAGGAGTCCTCCTTTTGTTTTTTTGCAGGAAAAAGTTAAATACTCATGGCTACGCAAATAGATTGCGGAGTTATTTGTTATCTTTGCACCAAACTTTTAAATGAATAGCTTATGCCAGCAAACAAGAATGCCTTAATAAGGTACAAGACTATAGACAATTGCCTGAGAAACAAGTATCGCCGATGGACTATCGACAATCTGGTGGATGCTTGCAGTGATGCCCTCTATGACATGGAAGGCATCTCTAAAGGAGTGTCATTAAGAACCGTGCAGGCCGACCTGCAGATCATGCGCAGTGACAAACTGGGCTACAATGCCCCTATAGAAGTATATGACGGCAAATACTACCGCTATGCCGATCCCAACTATTCCATCTTCGACATGCCTCTGTCTGAAAACGACTATGAAATCATGAAGGAAGCCGTTGAAATGCTCAAGCAACTGGAGGACTTTGACCACTTCTCGGAAATGGCAGACGTGGTGGGAAGATTGCAAGACAAGCTATCGATCAGCAGAAGCAACAGAAAGCCCATCATCCACTTTGACATGATGCCAAACCTCAAAGGACTGGAACTTCTGAACCCTCTCTACAATTACATCGCCAACAAGCAGACGCTTAGAATCATGTATCAGTCTTTCAACGCAAAGGAGGCAAACGAATACATCCTCTACCCTTACCTGCTGAAGGAATACAGAAACAGATGGTTCCTTTTCGGCTCAGTGAAGAAAGACCTGGTCCTGTATAACTTGGCTCTTGACAGAATGGTATCCATTGAGCCTATCAATGAGCCATTCCGTGAGAATCCCAAGTTCGATAGCGAAAAGTTCTTTGATGATGTCATAGGAGTGAGCAAGAATATCGACAACAAGCCACGCACCATCAAGTTCTGGGCTTCCCCTGAGCAAAGCAAATATATCAAGACCAAGCCCCTTCATCATAGCCAGGAACTGATCAGGCAGAATGAGGACGGCAGCTGCATCTTCAAGATCTCCGTGGTCATCAACTTCGAACTCTACTCCGTCCTCATGAGCTATGGTCCTGGAGTAAGAGTCATCTATCCACGAAATGCCGTAAGCTATATGAGAGACAAGACAAAGGAAATGGCAGATATGTATGAACAACATATCGATTTCGATGAAGACAACAATTAAAAAGAAAGAAATGATGGAACAAAACAATAATCAGGCAGAGCAGAACGCTATCCAGGAAAGAATCAGTAAACACCTTCGGGAAATCGAGGAGCAACACCACATCAAGATACTGTATGCCGTAGAATCTGGCAGCAGGGCATGGGGCTTCTCATCTCCTGACAGTGATTGGGATGTACGCTTCATCTATGTCCATGAACCAGAGTGGTACTTCCATATCGAAGAGCAAAAGGATACCATCGAGCAGATGTTCCCTGATGAAACGGACATGTCAAGCTGGGATCTGAAGAAAGCCCTGCGCCTCTTCAAACGCTCCAACCCTTCACTCTTTGAATGGCTCCACTCTCCTATCATCTACCAAATGGACGAAACGTTCATCAACGAGCTCCGCCAAATGGAAGACCAATATTTCAACAAGGAGAAGGCCATGTTCCACTATAACCATATCTACAAGAAACATAATGACAGATACATCAAGGACTATGGACTGCCATTGAAGAGATTCCTCTACTACCTCAGAGGTATCCTTGTATGTAAATGGTTATCCGACAAAGGCACCATCCCTCCTGTAAGATTCACAGAACTGGTTGAAGCCACTGTAGAGGATACAGACATGAAAGCAAAGATCGCTCACCTGCTGGAACTCAAAAAGAGAAGCAACGAGCATAACTTGGAACCAGTGGATGAGCAGCTCTTCTCTTGGGCACAAGAATGGGCAAAGTTCTACGACAAGAAAGTAGAGCAGATCCACCCAGGAAAAAAGACTTGTCTTGATGACAAGCTCAACAAGCTGATGTACGATACTGTCAACAGAATGGCTACGGAAATAACCAACGCCCCATCTGTACAGCTATTCAATTAGTTAATATAAGAAGGCTTAAAGCTTCATTCCTGTAGGTTAACAGAAATGAGGTTTTAAGTTTTTTATTTTACCCTATGGGCAGCATTTGAGCATAAGAAAACAGTTAACCAGAAAAATATCTTTGCCCCCCATTTTATGTGCAGGATCTTTTTTAAATGAATCAGAAGCCAGCTCTATCTACTATGAATCAAAAGAAAACAAGGACATCAGTACTATAAATCAGGTTAAAAGTGCTATTAAATTGCTTCACAATGAACTTTTAACACAAAATATGTTGGATTAATCAAATAAACACTTAACTTTGCAGCCATAACAGTTACTCTTTAATTTGTTGTTCCTCTGTCATTAAACGACCATAAGGGCAGTAACTTTTTTCCAGGAAGCTGTTATTATTTCCCCTATATATTAGGGGTATGTGGAATTTTAAACAAGATTCAAACATATGGCAACAAATTTCAAAACTCTTAAGGAGTATTTTTACCCAGATAATGGTAGTAAAATATTCATCATACCGAGCTACCAAAGGGGGTATAAGTGGTCTGTTAGAGAATCCAAAGACGAGACTTCGGTTGAGTATTTGGTTTCTCGCCTTATTGACTCCTATCGTAATAATCCTAACCAGCAGTATTTTCTTCAAGGAATGACTGTTGTTGAAGAGGGTAATGAAGTAACCCTAATAGATGGACAACAGAGAACTACAACATTATATCTCTTATTGTGGTGTCTTGACCCTAAAAATATAATACATAAAGATATTTCTTTGAACTATAGTATTCGAAAGCAATCAAAAGAGTTCCTGGAGAAACTGAAAGAACCAGAATTTGACTACAACTCATTTGACCCTGATAACAAAATTCAGGACATCTACTATTTTAAGCAGGCAATCAGCCAAATAAACAAGCTCATTGCAGCGATTACAGACAGGACTGATTTCTTGAATTATCTTTTGAATAAAATAAGTCTTCTTTATATCGTCATAGATCGCACTAAAGCTGTCCGTACATTTACAATGATGAACGGACAAAAAGCCATTATGCATGATGAAGAACTCATTAAAGCAGAGATACTCCATATCGTTTCACTTCCTGAAGAGATTAAAGGCCTCCCAAAAATGAGAAGTGTAGAAGACACATATGCAGTTCTTCAAGAAATCATATCTGTTGAATGGGAAAACAACGCACTACGCTCAAAATATGCTAGAGAATGGGACAAATGGCTTTATTGGTGGAATAGAAAAGATGTCAAAGATTTCTTTAATGTCAATAAGCCAATGGGATTGCTCCTTGAATATTATTTCAAGAAGAAATCAGGTTCAAAAAATGAATTTTCCTACAAATCATTTAAGCAGCTTATTCCTGACGGGAATAAAACAAGAGCAAAAGAAGTATTTAAGGAACTTCGCGATTTACAAAAAGAATTCGAGGATGTCTTTAATGCCCCAACATCATATAATTACCTGAAACTTTCTCTTATTGGCTCAAATGGTGAGGCAGACGATAAATATAATATAATTATATACTTTCTGGAACACAAACGTGATTATGAAGCAATGAATGATTATGCCAAGTGGCGTTTAGTTGGATGTACTCATAAAGAAATTGTAGAAGAATATACTATCGATGCTATAAATACAGAAATGCAAACTCCTAATTCAGAAAAGCGTGTAGAAAAAGCAAAGATAACATTAGAGAAACTGTCAAAGTCTCATGTCTATAATGTCGCAAATGACGAAGCCTTTAAGCAATTATTATGGCTTAACGTTACTGAGTATAACAGACTTAATGCACAGAATGGTGTGAAATTTGATTTTTCAATATGGGAAAATAAATCTCTAGAGCATATATATCCAAAATCAAAGTTCTATCATACAGAATATGATAAAGACCATGATACGGAAACATATATTAGGGGAGATGGTACAGCGCTGGAAAAAGACCAAATTTCAGATTTAAAGGATTCACAGGCCGTATTCAGCAACAATTCAAGATATAGCGAACATTGTATCGGAAATCTCGTACTGCTGTATGGTATAAATAATTCTGAATTTGGCAAACTATCTTTTGAAGAAAAAAAACAAAAGTTTTTCAATAATGAAAGATGCTTCGAAAGTAGAAATTTACTTCATACTATCTCCTCGTTTGCTAACAGTAAGTGGGAAATAGAAGATATAGAAAAGAGCGCAGATAAGTTTCTCGATCTTTTCAAGAAATTATACAATTTAGATTAGACATGAATAAGGTTATAAGTTTTATTAGTGGCAGAGAATACTCATTAGCAGACCTGTTTGGAGGTGATACAAAAATTATCATACCTGATCTGCAACGTGATTATTGCTGGGGTAATTATGCAGTTACTGACCCTAAGTCTAGCAAGACTAAGGAACTCGTATCTGACTTTGTTAAGAATATTATTGAGTTATTTGAAGAAAAAAGTGGCTCATCCCTTACTATGGGGCTTATTTACGGATACGAACAACCACATAATCATATCCAGATATGTGATGGTCAACAAAGATTGACTACTCTTTTTTTACTATTGGGCTACATAAACATTAAGTGTTCTGGCGTATATGATGATTATATTATCTCAAAGCAGGAAAGAGAAGACGATTATGAACCTCATCTGCAATATGCTATCCGTGAAAGTACCCTTTATTTCTTAAGCGATCTTTCACGTAACGTGTTCATCGAAAGAAATACAAAAGTTACTGATATAAAACTATCAAACTGGTATTTTGCAGAATACGACAACGATGCATCTATTCAAAGCATGATTGCTGCGCTACAAATTATAGATAATGTATTTACTTCGTTGGAATTTAATTGTTTTTTGGAACTTGGAGAATTTGTTTTGAACAATCTTAGAGTACTATATTATGACATGGAGAGCCGTTCAAGAGGAGAAGAAACTTATGTTGTAATAAACACTACAGGTGAGCCTTTATCACCCACCGAAAACATCAAGCCAATACTTCTTGGTAATTCCAAATTAACCAAGGAGCAAGTCCAATTGTATTCAGACCAATGGGAAGATAGAGAAGAATGGTTCTGGAATCACCGTGGGGCTGACACAACATCAGACAATGGCATGCAAGTTTTTTTTATGTGGTATTGGCAGATTGGACTCATGCAGGAAAGAGCTTGGGTGAATGATAAACCTGTGCCTTTGAATCCTAGAAATCTCTTCATAAGTGCCCCAACAAAAATGAAAGAGTCAACAAAAGAAGTAAAACTGAGTATGGAAAATTATGAGAAATTCCGTTCTCTTGACAATATTGAAAAGTATTTTAAGGCATTGACAAGACTTGTTGAAAAAATATCTAGCGATGTTGAGCTTCAGACTATTCTGCATAGTATTTATAGAAGACAGAATAAGGATATAGCCCTAGATAATCAAGAAAATGTCTGGCAATGGCTTAGAAATGCTGATTTGGATATCGTTTTGCCACTGATTGCATTGTTAGCAGAACATCCTAATACAAAACAGCTTACAGCATTTACACGTCGCATTAGAAGAAATTACTTCGATGGTTTGTGGGCGAAAGATGAAAATAATGTAGCTACAAGAAGGGGACAAAACAAAATGGATTGGCGCGATTTGATACAAATAATTAACAAAGTAGAAGATAAAGATCTGCTCAATATTGAAAACGAAAAGATATTCTCTAAAAAGCAAATTCCTATATGGTATGACAAGAATGAGCAAATCAAAGACAAACTTCGTGAGGAACACCCTGAAGCCATAGACTTATGGGAGGATAATGAAT
>OGHM01000008.1_pt1 | contig 117861 bp, 115 predicted proteins | sample 1571531 | NCBI WGS metagenome assembly OGHM01 (sample SAMEA2582031, study PRJEB24529) | metagenome | biome: Human gut stool | place: China | collected 2011 | reverse complement strand
TTTTATTATAACAATATTTCATATAAATACGAATGTCCTTTAAAATTATATGGCTATGGAATAATATATCCTGATTTTACTTTTTTATCTCCGAGATTAGATAAAGAAATATATTGGGAACATGATGGTATGATGGATGATCCAATATATGCAAAGAATGCAATTAAGAAAATAGAAGCATATGAAAGAAATGGCATTTTTCCAGGGGAGAGGTTAATTCTCACATTTGAAACATCTCAATCCGCATTGAATAATATCATAATAGAAGCTATGGTAGAAAAATATCTTTTATAGAAGTAGAGATGTATCATAAATATTAAGTATATGGTCAAGCATATGATTAAGTATAAAGTTAAGTATAAGACACCACTAGGCAAACGTATAAGTGATATAAGCGGCATATGATCAAGTATAACGCTAAGTATAAAAATATGAAAATATATTTTATGTATTGTAATATATACTAACATATGCTAAAATGTTGCCGAATGGGTTTGGGGGTTATAGAAAACTAACTAACCAAAACAGAATGCTCTGTTACCATTCATAAAAAGTAACTTGTAGTATGTGGGATATATGACATATAAGCTGATGTGTAATAGTTTATAACAAAACAGTATTATGTCAGAATGGAGAGTAAGTTGAAGCTATCAGAGGAGAGACAGCATCTTTTTAACGTAGTTCTTTCTGAGTTAGAGCAGAAAGGTAATCTTGTACACGAGAAGAAGGCTATACAGCATGGTTCGACAACAGTATATGAACATAGTGTTGGAGTGGCAGGAGCAAGTCTTAAGCTTGCAGAGTTTTTTCACATAAAGGTGAATGAAAAGGCGCTTGTAAAGGGTGCACTTTTACATGATTATTTCTTATATGACTGGCACGAGAAAAGAAAGGGACATCATTTCCATGGTTTTACACATCCGGGTACAGCACTTAAGAATGCTGAGAAGGAATATGAATTGGGAGATATAGAAAGAAACATAATATCAAGACATATGTTTCCTCTTACAGTAGTTCCACCTATGTGCAGGGAAGCATGGCTTGTATGTCTTGCTGATAAGTATTGCGCTGTAAAGGAAACCTTTACACCAGCAGCAGGATATTAGAATGTATTAAAAAGACTAATAATCAGGAAGTTTTTGTATTAATGACAGAAAGGCTGATTGTTAGTCTTTTTTATATGAGGATTATTGTGCATACATCTGGCAAAAAAACTTTATGAGCAAAAGAATGTACAGAAGGTTATTAAATTAATAAAGGCAGATTTGATTATGTTGAAATGAAGAAACAATGGCATATTGATTTTTCGTCAGATTCCGTGTGGTTTAAATTATATCTTGCAGAACATGAAGGAAACAGAGATGTATATATTAATAAATTAGGTATAGATAACCAAAAATATTAAATAAAAATAAAATTAGCACTCAATACTTGACTTGGCTAACAAAAAGAACTATAACATAGTCAAGAACAAAGGAAGGGAATAAAAAGAGGTACAGAACAAAGATGATTAAAAGTACCGGTCTGATATTCCTGAAGCATCCCAGTTCCAAAGAAACTAATTTCAATATAATTAATGTGTTTTATAACAAGGAGGAATGACTTATGTTGATGCCTAGTATTTTTGGAGAGAACTTATTTAATGATGATTGGATGAACTTTGGATTCCCTGAAGTTGACAAAGCTTTGTATGGTAAGCATGCAGGACACGAAATGAAGACAGATGTAAGGGAAACAGAATCAGGATATGAGGTTGATATAGATTTACCTGGCTTTAAGAAGGATGAGATTAATGTAGAACTTAATAATGGCTATCTTTCAATAAGTGCAGCTAAGGGACTTGATAAGGAAGAAAAGAAGGAAGGCAAGTACATCAGGAAAGAGCGTTATGCTGGTTCTATGAGCAGAAGCTTTTATGTAGGTGATGCCATAAAGCAGGAGGATGTAAAGGCTAAGTACGAAGATGGTATCTTAAGACTTTCAGTTCCTAAGAAAGCAGCAGAACAGATAGAAAGCAGCAACAGAATTGCTATCGAGGGATAATGCATAATAAGTGATTGCATAGTGAGTGATTGTATAATGAGTGATTGCATAATTGCGGATGCATATAATCATATCAATTAAGTAGTTGTCTATTACAGATAAACCAATAAATAAGTAATAAAGGGAATGTATCAGATGCAGGTTGTGTCTGATATGTTCCTTTTTATTTTGTATTATTTGTATTTAATATATCTTAGAAATATAAACGATATGATATTGTATGCAGCATTGCAGACAGATAAAGAAAACAGCGATATAATAGTGTAATTACAGTTATAAGAATTGAACATAATACATAATGAATTATTTTAGATGTGTTATGCAATTAAATAGTTATCCTGGCTAAATGAATTACATATTTTATAGTCAGGTATTGACAGTATATAATGACAAGAGTATAATGCAAAATGACAAGAGAATTTGTCATTTTGATAACGAGAGTTGTCAAAATGGCAATAAGTTTTCATATGGATATACAATGTGAAATCAATATTTCACACGTGAGATTTGTGTATGCGCGCACTTGACACAAAACTAATATGAAAAACGTGCATAGAAATGAGGTATGTATGATACTGAGGAATCGTTTAAAGGAACGCAGGGCTGCGCTTGGAGTTAATCAGCAGGAGATGGGAAAGCTGTGTGGAGTATCACGACAGACAATCAGCCTTATAGAAAGAGGAGATTATTCGCCATCAGTAACACTTGCATTAACGATTGCAAAGGTATGCGGAGTCACTGTTGAAGAAGTATTTTATTTACAGGAGGAAGAAAAAGATGGAAAATGAACAGATTAAGAAAGCAAACCAAAAGGCACTTCCTAAGTTCATATTGTTTTGTGTTATAGGAGGTTTAGTCGGAGGTATAATGGGATATTTAGTTGCTGCGAATGGACTTGATGCTATGTCCGGGGATATAAAAGCAGTGGTAAGTAAGTATGTAGTATTAACTGCACCATGGCTTATGCTTGCACTTGCAGTTATGCTTCCAGCGGTGACAGTGCCATATTACAGAAAGGCTAAGAAGCAGCTTGCTTTATGGGATGGAGAAGATGAAGAAATATCGGATCATATTGAAAATAAGTTGTCTATAGTCCAATGGTTTACGAGTGGTTCACTTATAATTTCATATTTTCTTATTGCAGCATCATACGCAGGTGGTATTACAATGTTTGAAAATGCTAAGAACATGATAGGATTTGATGTTGCTATCGTAGCATTTTTAGCTATTATGGCAGAGGGGGTTATTATACAGCAGAAAAGTGTAGACTGTGTAAAGGTGATGAATCCGGAAAAAACAGCATCAGTATATGATATGAAGTTTCAGAAAAAGTGGCTTGATACATGTGATGAAGCAGAGAAGATTATAGTTGGTAAATGTGCATTTAAAGCATTTAATGTGACTAATAGTGTGTGCAGCATTCTTGCAATTATTCTTGCTATCAGTGCACTTATGTTTGGTATTGGTTTCTTTCCATCATTTATTGTATGTCTGATATGGATAATTAATGTATCAATATATTGCAAGGAATGTCTGAAATATTCAAAATCTGGTAATAAGATTATGTGAAAATCCGGAATTGTTCTGATTTTTGATTGAGTTACAGCCAGGAGACCTTATGTGAATATACAAGGAAAGGACAGATATATGCAAAATACATGGTATATATGGTTGGTGGTGCTTGCGTGGATATTCTTGCTTTACCTACTTCGTAAGAGAAGACGAAAATCCGCAGCTATCAGACATGTAAAATACAGAAAAAATTCAGAGCAAAGAAGAAAGGATATTGCAATCATGAAAGAATTGTTAAGTCGATTTATGGAAAAAGATGTATATATTAAATTATTGGATGGACATGCGGACGGCGTGGTAAAAGAAGTGAGCGACAATGGAGTTGTGCTTGAGAATAAAGATGGATTGCAGATTGTAAATTTGGAATATGTATTGAAGGTTCGTGAGTATCCATATAAAAATGGGAAACGAGTACTTATCTTAGATGAGTAACATAGGAGACATTTGTTGATTTGTGAACTTTAACAATAGAAATGAAATAAAGTTGGATGTAAGGCAATGGGTAATTTGCTCGCAGAAAGAATTTAGATTTATCATATGTCAGGCTAGGGATTGCACACTAAAGGATTAGTGCGCAATCCCTGTTTTTTTATGTCATAGGATTAGGGTGTCAAAAGGTCACTGACCTTTAATATAAATTGCATTGATTGTTTTTATGTTTTTGGTTTTATAGTATTTAAGGTAACAAACGAGAAGTAGTATTAATGTACATAAAGTCTGATTTCTCACTTTTGTCATCCGTTCGTCACCAACTAATATTTAGTTTAACAATAATTTACGTATAATTTACGTCCTGTTGTTATTGGATTTTACAAATATTTTTTAGACTATAAAGTATGTCAGGGGAAGAATAATATCAGAGTAAGAACGATATCAGAGTAAGAACGATATCGAAGTAAGAGCATTATAAGAGATAGGAAGTATAAATGTACTTCTGCGACTTCTGACATATGTAACATAGAAAATTAGAAATATAGAAAATCAATAATGTAAAGATTAGGAATGTAAATTCAGAAATGGAGAGGATGTTTATGCCATCAACATATGCACATTACAGGATGGGGCAGGAGGTATATAAAAGTTTGCCAGCGCTTGCAAGAACAACTATTAATAATCATAAAGAATTGTATGATATTGGTTTGCACGGACCAGATATATTATTCTATTACCAGCCGCTTGCTGTATGCGCTGTTAATAAACAGGGATATGACATGCACGAAAAAAGTGGTCTTGATTTTTTTAAGAAAGCAGGAAAGCTTTTTTGTGAGGCAGATGATGATGATAAAGAGGCATTGCTTGCGTATATATATGGGTATTGCTGTCACTTTGCACTTGATGTCAGCTGTCATGGATATATAGATGAAAAGATTGCTAAGGATGGTGTGAGCCATACAGAGATAGAAGTGGAATTCGATAGAAGTCTTATGATCAAGGATGGTTATGATCCGATAACACATAGTCTTACCGGCCATATTAAGGCTAATAATACAAATGCTTCATATATATGCAGATTTTATGATTATCTGACAAGTGATGACATAGTTAAAGCACTAGAGGGGATGATATCGTATAATAAACTTCTTGTAGCGCCATCAAGATTGAAAAGAATGTTTATATATGCACTACTTCGCATAACTGGTAATTATAAGGAAATGCATGGACTTCTTGTTAACTACAAGGAGAATCCTATTTGCAGTGATAGTACAAAGCGGTTATATGAGTTGTATGATAATGCCAGACTTCTTGCGGTCAATCTCATAGGTGAATTCAGGGCATCAGCATATGGAAAGATAGAATACAATAAAGTGTATAATTATACATTTGGTTCAAAACTGTGTGAGGAGGTCGTTTATCCAGATATGGGATCAGATGCTAAGGATAGTATAAAGTGTGATGTGAAAGAGGGGAAGCTGAAATATGAATGTTAAACTTACTGGAAAAGAAAAAAGATGGATTATGTATGACGTTGGTAATTCAGCATTTGCGCTTCTTGTATCGACTATAATACCGATTTACTTTAATTATCTTGCGGGTAAAGCAGGGATTTCATCTGTGAATTATCTTGCTTATTGGGGATATGCTGCATCAATATGCACAATCATTGTTGCACTACTTGGACCTGTGTGTGGAACTCTTGCAGATACTAAAGGCTTCAAAAAACCAGTTTTTCTTATATCAATACTTATTGGCAGTATTGCCTGTGCGATGCTTGGGGCGTGTGTTAAATGGCTTATATTTCTTATTGTGTTTGTTATAGCAAAGATAGGTTTTTCGTCAAGTCTTATATTTTACGACTCAATGCTTGTTGATGTAACTGATGAAAAGAGAATGGATTATGTATCATCACAGGGGTTTGCGTGGGGCTATATAGGTAGCTGCATACCATTTGTTGGATGTCTGTTGCTGGTGCTCGGCTCATCAAATATTGGAATAAGCATGGAAATGGCTATGGGCATAGCATTTGTAATAGTAGCAGTATGGTGGCTTGGCATGTCGCTTCCACATATAAAGAAGTATGAACAGAAGAATTATGTTGAAAGAAAGCCACATGCTATAAGAGAAAGCTTTAAGAGACTGTATGGTACCTGCAAAAATATAAAAAAAGAAAAACATATATTTTTATTTCTGCTTGCGTTTTTCTTTTATATAGATGGTGTGTACACAATTATAGATATGGCAACAGCGTATGGTTCAGCATTAGGGCTTGATAGTACAGGATTATTACTTGCATTGCTTGTTACACAGATAGTAGCATTTCCATGTGCAATAATATTTGGCAGACTGTCATATAAGGTGAGTACTGAAAAGCTTATATTGGTCTGTATAGTGGCATATCTTGGAATAGCAGTATTCGCGATATTCTTAAGAAGCCAGCTACAGTTCTGGATACTTGCAATTCTGGTTGGAATGTTTCAGGGTGGAATACAGGCATTATCACGCTCTTACTTTACAAAGATTATTCCAGAAGAGAAAAATGGTGAATACTTCGGACTTATGGACATATGTGGAAAAGGTGCTTCATTTCTTGGAACAACAGTTGTAAGTATAGTATCACAGCTCACAGGAGATATTAACAAGGGTGTAGGAATGATTGCAGTTTTATTCTGCATAGGAATAGTGGTGTTTTTACAGGCAGTATCTGCTGCGAAGGATTACAATGAAGAAAAAGCAGGTGCTGGTATAACTATAGATATAGATAGTGTAAATGTAGTAAAAGGTGGTGTTGTATCAGAGAATGTGTGAGAGCTATTGTTATTTAAGTAACTTTCATTAAATTATGTTTGACTCAATTAGCAAAAAAATAAATCTGAGTCAAAACTCGCAAGAAAAAAAGGAAAGAAGGTTTGACACTATTCGCGTAAAAAAGCAAATAGTGTCAATTTCACAAGCAATTATATATAATGGAGTAAATCCTTGATAATTAATAAGCTTCTTAAACGATTCCATAAGAAACAACTTATCTAATCAATAACTTACCTAAATGACAATACTTATTATTCAAGCACAAGTAAAAGTGCCATCTTGAACTTTCCATTGGCTGTTACGCTATGAAGACCATTCTTTTCGAAACGGAAGCATTCACCCTCTTTAAGCTCATAGTCTTTTCCTTCATATCCGATAGTAGCTTTTCCTTCAAGTGCGAATACAATAGCATTACCAGGTGCTCTGTGAGGTGTAAGCCCTGTACCTTCATCGAAAGCCATAAGTACATATTTCATAGAAGGGTTACTTATAACATCCATATTAGCGATGCTGCCTTCCTCATAAGATATAAGATTCTTAAGTGCGAATACTTCATTTGTTTTTACATTTGCGTTCATATTGTTCTCCTTTTCCAATATTAATTCTGTATACACCAATCCTTCTGATGTCTGCATACCACATAGAGTATGTGGTGGGATAATAATTGCTTCATCAGGATGTAATGAAACTTTCTTTTTAGCTTCACCTATAATGAATTCTCCCCATCCTGAAGCTCCTATATACATAGTCATTCTGTCATAGCTTTCCTGACTTATAGAAGTATCTTTTCCAAGTGAAAAGTAAGTTACCTTAGTCAAATCACCAAGTTTTGAATCTCTTGAAATAGTCATTCCTTCTCTTATTGGACGTAATTTTTCAATAGAAAAAACCATATTTCACCAACTCCTCATTTTACTTTTGACAAAAGTTAAAAATGCTTTTATGGCATTTTAGGGCATCAGTATTAGTATTGCCCGTATATGTAATATACATTAAATTATTACAAAAAGGAAGTACACACCTAAAAGTGCAGTACTTGCTTTCAGGTAAGTATAATAACATAAATATATAATTGAAAATATAACTGAAAATAGATAATTGATAAATGTGTAGAAATTAAAGGAGATAAAAACAAATCGTGCATAATAACAATGATAATAATGAACATAGCTGTATCTGTAAGTCAGAAAATACACAGAAAATTGATTGTTGTTATACAGGAGCAAGTATCCCCAAAACGGATTGCTGCCATACAGGGGAAAATATATTAGATACAGATTTTGGTTATACATTATCTTTAATAAATGGCAAGTATAAGCTTATTATAATATACTGGCTGGCTAATCATAAGTCAGTTATGAGGTATAACGAGTTAAAGAGATGTTTATGATACATTAGGATATATAAAAGAGTATAACGAGATAAAAGAAAAAAATAGAAAAGTATAACTTTACTAATAAAGATGTAAAGGCTATGTTTGATATTATGCATAGTATATATGAAAAGAATTTTGAGTATATAGCAAAGAATTATGCAGATAATTATTTGTCTATAGATTTCATAGAAATGATAGGCAAAATGACAGGAACAAAAGAACTCATTAAAATAGTTAATAATGAAAGGGAAAGAAAGGTGGTTAATGTGGAAATGTGGAGCGCAATGAAGGAATTTTTAGAAGGTGGCAAACAAGAACAAATTATAGAAATAATTATCAAGAAAGTAAAAAAGGGTAAAGAATTAAGTACAATAGCTTCAGAAATAGAGGAAGAAGAGCAAGATGTAAAGTCACTATATGATGCAGTTGTAGCAGAAGCACCAGATTATAACATGGATAAGATAAAATCCAGATTAAAGTAAAAGCTTGCTTCTTTGTAGAATAGTATTATAATACATATGTCACCAGTCCTGGGAGGGGTACTGCTCTGCGGTATTGTTGGAGTCTAGGTTCACTCATATTATTTTCCCGTAGAACTCGCAACAACTGGTGGCTTTAAAATGTCAATGGGGTGAATATAATGATAAGACATATATTATTCTGGAATTACACAGATAAAGTAAAGTCAGAACATAAAGAGAAAGAAACACTTAAATTCTTACAGGCTTCAGTTAATACTATGAATGGACACATAGATGGACTTATAAATGCAAGCATAGGAACTAATATTGCCGGAGGCTATGATCTGGTATTCTATGCAGAGCTAAGAGACGAGAAAGCCTTACAGCAGTTTCAGAATCATCCACTTCATGTAGCACACAAGCAAAGGTGCGCTGAACTTGTAACAGACAGGTTGTGCGGAGATCTTGCTGTAGAAGAATAAAAAGTAAATGGGATAAATACGAATAACATATTTGACTGAATGCATTATATATATAAAATAAAAATATATGGGAACTTTATGTCATATAGAATGTGCATCGGCATGTGTCACATATACAATGATTATGTATAAAATAGTCATAGAAATAGAGAGGGATAGTGCAAAAACATGGATAATATAGACTCAAGATATGAACACATAACACATCCGTTTCCGCCATTATATGATGCGGATTCCAGAATACTTATTCTTGGAAGCCTGCCATCAGTAAAGTCGCGGGAGCAGATGTTTTTTTATGGACATAAACAGAACCGATTCTGGAAAGTCATGGCAGAGGTACTGTATTGTAAATATAATGACGTTAAATCAAAGAAACAGCCTGATAGCGAGTATAACGGAATAGTGGTTCCAGCAACAATAGAAGAAAAGAAGGCGATGCTTCATAAATATCATATAGCCCTGTGGGATACTATATATAGCTGCGATATTATAGGCTCAAGTGACAGCAGCATAAGAAATGTTGTGCCAACAGACTTAAAGCCTATACTGGAGCAGTCTAAGATAACCAAGGTGTTCTGCAATGGTGCGACATCAGCCAGATATTATAAGAAATATCAGGAAAAAGAGCTTGGAATTAAAGCGGTAACACTTCCATCAACAAGTCCGGCAAACGCTGCATATTCAGTAGAAAAACTGGTGCAGATATGGTCGGAGAGGTTGGAAATGTAGCATATCTACCTTTCCGCATTTTTTATTTTTATTCTTTTGACACTTACATATTGATATTGAAAAATAATATCATTAATAAATCGGTTAAAGTGGTTGAAATGATAAGCAAATTATAATATATTTTAAGGCATATGGTTAGAAACACCTAACCATATGCCTTTTTGCATTATTAGATTAAATATGTGCAATATTGCAATAAGCCGTATTATAAGTTGATATCCACAAGGCTGTACAAAAAGAATCTTGAAAGCTTTGTGCAGGGTAAGGGCATGACAGTAAAAACGAAGGTAAGAATTATGCTTACAGTCACCATTCTTATGAGTATAGGTTTTATTATGATGCACGTAGTGCCTGTTGGCAGGATTGTTCTTGGGATAGTGTGGTTATGTCATGTATTATACTTTATATTTGGCATAAGACACTTAAGCTTGAAGAGGATTGCGCATAGGCAGCAAGACAGTTAAAAAAGCTAAGAAGTAATGATTAATATAATAATTAACATATGAATTGATATTTACAAATTGATATAATAATTAAAGTATAAATTGACAAAACGGAAAAACAGCAATATAATTACCAATGATAATTACTTAAAGTAATTATCATTGGTAATTTTTGTGTTAAGCAGATTAAATGCAGTAAAGGAAGTATATTTACTATGTCATTATTTTAAGAATAATGAGGAATTGATTTAATCAGAATGTACAAGGAGGAAATATAGGACTATGACAACAGATAAGATAAAAAGAATGTTAGATGCCTGTTATCTTGCAAAGAGGATAAGAGAGCTTCTGCCAGAGCTTCCAGATGGTGTAACACCGGCATATATCCAGTATATGGATGTGATTCACACGTTACAGAATGGTGATAGTGACGTAAAGGTGAAGGTTTCGGATATAAGTGATATGTTAAAGCTGCCAAGGCCGGGCGTGACAAGAACTGTCAAGGAAATGGAAAAGAAAGGGTATCTTAGTAAGACAACATCAAAGGAGGATGCCCGTATCACATATATAACGCTCACCAAAAAGGGTGAACAGTTATCGGATAAGTACGATAAAAATTATTACAGCCGGCTTTTGAAATATATGGATCATATTTCCGAAGAAGAAGCGGATTGTATGATTTCGACCATAGAAAAATTTTATAAAGTCATGAGCGAAAGGAGAGTTGACATTGAATAATTCCAGTTTAAGTTCAGAAAAAGATTTAAGACAAGATTCAAGATCAGATTTTACACAGGGAAGTATATTAGGAAAGTTAGTGCCATTTATGCTGCCTATATTAGGGGCACTTATACTTCAGGCAGCATATGGTGCGGTTGACCTTTTAGTTGTTGGAAGATTCGGAACAACATCAGGTCTTTCATCTGTTTCAACAGGAAGCCAGGTGCTTAATCTGGTAACCTTCGTGATAACTCAGTCTGCCATGGGGATAACTGTGCTTATAGCAAGATATATTGGGGAAAAGAAACAGCAGCAGATAGGGGCACTTATAGGTGGCTCAATAGTAGTATTTGCGATGATATCAGCAGTACTTTTTGTTGTTATGATATGTTTTTCAAGACCAATAGCTGTGCTTATGCAGGCACCAGCAGAGGCAGTTTCACTTACTTCGATGTATGTTAAAATATGTGGAGGTGGAATATTTTTCATAGTTGCGTATAATCTTTTAGCTGCCATATTCAGGGGACTTGGAGATAGTAAATCACCGCTTATATTTGTTGCAGTTGCGTGTGTTGTGAATATTGCAGGTGACCTTGTGCTGGTAGCAGGATTTCATCTTGATGCTGCAGGTGCTGCAATCGCAACTGTATTAGCACAGGCGGTAAGTGTTGTGTTTGCATTATTATTACTCTTTAAAAGGAAGCTTCCATTTACGATAAAGAAGAACGATTTTAAGATAAATGAGCATTGTAAGAGAGCATTAAAAACAGGACTTCCTCTTGCACTTCAGGAGTGCCTTACACAGATATCATTTCTTGCGCTATGTGCATTCGTAAATAAGCTTGGACTTGAGGCATCCTCAGGCTATGGAGTTGCCTGTAAGCTTGTAAACTTTGCGATGCTTATACCAAGTGCACTTATGCAGTCTACGGCTTCATTCATATCACAGAATGTTGGAGCAGGTAATGAAAAGAGAGCAAAAAAGACAATGTTTACAGGTATAGGCGTAGGGTTGACAATAGGTTGTATAGTATTTATATTTATAATGTTTAAGGGCGATATACTTACAGGAATATTTACAACAGATGAAGTCGTTATACAGAAAGGCTATAATTACTTAAGAGGTTTTGCATCTGAAACAATAGTAACTGCGGTATTATTCAGTATGATAGGTTATTTTAATGGACATGATAAGACTGTGTGGGTTATGCTCCAGGGACTTATACAGACGCTGCTTGTCCGTCTTCCACTTGCTTATTATATGAGCATACAGCCGGATGCAAGCCTTACAAAGATAGGTTTCGCAGCACCAGTGGCTACTATGTTTGGTATTGTGTTAAATATGATATTTTACATATATTGTAATAGAAAAAATAAAATAATAAATAGCAATTAAAAATATTATACGTTACTGTCCAGATATATATAAAGTCTTATATTTACAAAGAAAGGATAACTTAGATGGACATTAGATTTTGTATAAAAGATAATATGAAAAAGCTTCCATTCATTGATAAACTTACAGATGCAGAAAAACAGCTGGTTTATCAGTGTTCATCAATAAGAGATTATGCTAAAAATTCAGGAATAAATGCATTTTCAGAAGCCTGTTTAGGAATGATATATGTAATAAAGGGTTCCATCCGTGTTTACATCATATCAGAAGATGGAAGAGAAATTACACTGTTTCATATAAATGCTGATAATTGCTGTATATTATCAGCATCCTGTGTTATTAATGACATAGGTTTTGATGTCCAGCTGATGGCAGGGGAAGATACACAGCTGCTGGCTATAAATGCAGGAGCTGTTAAGAAATTAATGGATTGTAATATAGAATTCAGATGTTATGCATATGAATTATCAACGAATCGTTTATCAGCTGTTGTGCGTTCAATAAAAGAAATATTATTTGATCATTTTGATGTGAGACTGGCAAGGGTTTTACTTGCATTATATGAAAAAAATGGGAAAAAGAATATTAAAATCACACAGGAGCTGCTTGCACAGGAGGTTAATTCTGCAAGAGAAGTAGTCACAAGAATGTTAAAAACATTTGCAATGAAGGGATGGCTTGAGGTAAATAGAGGCTGTATTGTACTAAAAGATATTGAAGCGTTGACAGAATTGTCAAATAAATAATCTAAAAATGTAGAAATGTGACCTGGTCACAGATAATTATTCATTATTTGAGTATTCTTGTTATTGTAAACGGGAAATATAATAACAGGAGGACGAAAATATGGCAGAATTAAAAATAACAGACAAGAATTTCAATAAGGAAGTATTAGAATCGGATAAGGTGGTTCTTATAGATTTCTGGGCTCCATGGTGTGCACCTTGCAGAATGATGGGACCGGTTATAGAACAGCTTGCAGCAGAATATGATGGAAAAGCTAAGGTTGGAAAGGTAAATGTTGATGAAGAAACAGGACTTGCACAACAGTTTCAGGTAATGAGTATTCCTACGATTGTTTTAATGAAGAACGGAAAAGTTATTAATCAGTTAATAGGTGTAAGATCAAAGGCAGAGCTGGAGTCATTATTATCATCTAATCTGTAAATATAAAGGTGGGATGGTAGTCCAACGATATGCGAATACATATTTATAATAAATATAATATACGTAATAATAAAACAAGATAAATAAATGCAGATAAGAGAGGAAATATATCTATGCAGACAAAAGTAAATGAAGCAGCTCAAAGAAAAAAGTGCGGTTATAACTGTGCACAGGCGGTGGCCTGCACATATTGCGACATGGCTGGGATTGATGAAGAAACAGCAAAGAATCTTACGCAGGGTTTTGCAGTAGGTATGGGTGGCAGTACAGAAGCAACTTGTGGTGCAATAATTGGTGCAGTTAATGTTTTGGGTATGATTAATAAAGATGCCAGCAAAACTATGCAGGGTTCCAGAAGAATAATCAACCGTTTCAAGGAACAGAATGGTACAGTTATTTGTAAGGAATTAAAGGGCTTGACCGATGGAGTTGTAAAAAGGGAATGCATTGACTGCGTAAAGGATGCAGCATCATTTCTTGAGGATGAATTAAAATAAGGCTGCCGTTTTTATTAAAGCGATAGTCTGGAAACATAATCAGAAAGTAACTTATTAAATTTATCGGTATTTTTCTGGACAGTCTCAGTAGGAGATGTGTTATACTGTTAAATAAGCAGGGGTTAAGAATTATGTAGATTATGAAGCAGTAAAACAGAAAGATGAGGATATTTTGATGAAAGAAAATGAAAAAAAAACCCGACAGCTTTTTCAGATATTTACAACATTTATGAAAATAGGCATATTTACTTTTGGTGGTGGTTATGCGATGATTCCGCTTATTCAAAGAGAAACTGTTGTTAAAAGAAAATGGGTCGATGATGATGATATACTTGATATTGTAGCTATAGCAGAGAGTACGCCAGGTCCTATAGCGATAAATGCATCAACCTTTGTCGGATATCGAATAGGTGGTTTTTTTGGAGCAGTTGCAGGAACTGTTGGCATGGTACTTCCATCATTTATAATAATACTTGCGATTTCTTTTGTGTTAAACAGCTTTCAGGATGTACAGGCAGTAAAGTATGCATTTAGTGGAATAAGGGCAGGTGTACTTGCACTTATAATAAGGGCTTTATGGCTTATGTATAAGAATGTTGAGAAGTGTGCGGTGTCATATATTGTTATGGCTGCGGCATTTATTTTGAGTGCATTTACATCTGTTAATGTAATAATTGTTATAGCTGGCTGTGCATTATTTGGTCTGATCACAGCTTATATAAATACAAAAAAGAAATGATTATGATTAAATATCGGGAAAGAAGCAGTGTATGATATATATAAGATTATTGTGGACATTTTTTAAGATAGGTGCCTTCACCTTCGGAGGAGGTTATGCGATGCTTCCTCTAGTAGAGAGCGAAGTTGTGGCACATGGCTGGATGAGTGAACAGGATATTATTAACTTTATAGCAGTTAGTGAAAGCACTCCTGGTTCATTTGCAGTCAATGTGGCAACCTATGTAGGTGAAGAGGTTGCTGGTGTTGCAGGCTCTGTGTGTGCAACACTTGGCGTTGTACTGCCATCATTTATAATAATACTCATAATAGCCGGCTGCTATAAAAGGTTTAAGAATAGTGGTGTTGTAAAGGGCTGTATGAGTGGTCTTAAGCCTGCAGTCGTCGGACTTATAGGAGCTTCGGTTATATCAGTTGGCAGGCAGGTATTTATTCCAGAGGGATTTACATTAGAGGTTTTTAAAACATCTGGTACATATGTTTCTATAGGAATACTTGCACTTGCACTGATATTGTCGTTTAAGAAAGTGCACCCGGTTATAATAATTGTTCTAAGTGCAATACTTGGCATAGCTGCAGGGTATATTGCAGCCTGAATTATGTCAGGTATATTGCAGTCTAAATGTTTGAAAAGAACTATGACATATGATAGAATTTCTTCTATATATTAAACAGATATAGAACAATCATAGTTAATTGATATGACAGATATTTTATGGTCATATATGGAGGAAAATATAATATGTCATTTACACATTTACACGTTCATACGGAGTATTCGCTGTTAGATGGTTCAAGTAAAATTAAAGAGATAACTAAGCATGCTGCAGAGCTTGGCATGGATAGTCTTGCAATAACTGATCACGGAGTTATGTATGGTGTCATAGATTTCTATAAGGCAGCTAAGGAGGCAGGAATTAAGCCGATTCTTGGATGTGAGGTGTATGTAGCCCCTGGCTCAAGATTCGATAAGGAAGCAGGGACGGGTGAGGATAAGTATAACCATCTTGTGCTGCTTGCTGAGAATAATACTGGTTATCAGAATCTGATGAAGATAGTCTCAAGAGGTTTCACGGAAGGTTTTTACTATAAGCCAAGAGTTGATAAAGAGCTTCTTAGGGAATTCCACGAAGGAATCATAGCCACTAGTGCCTGTCTTGCAGGTGAAGTGCAAAGATACTTAGCAAGAGGCATGTATGAAGAAGCTAAGAGGGTGGCACTTTATTATCAGGATATATTTGGGAAGGATAATTTCTTTCTTGAACTGCAGGATCATGGTATAGCAGAGCAGCATTATGTTAATCCACAGCTTCTTAGAATGTCAGAGGAAACAGGCATAGAGCTTATATGCACTAATGATGTGCATTATACGTATGCAGATGATGCTGATGCACATGATATTCTGCTGTGTATACAGACAGGTAAGAAGGTTACGGATGAGAACAGGATGCGTTATACAGGCGGACAGTATTATCTTAAGTCGCCAGAAGAAATGACAGAGCTTTTTAAGTATGCACCACAGGCTGTTGCTAACACTGAAAAGATAGCAGAAAGATGTAATGTAGAGATAGAGTTTGGTGTGACAAAGCTTCCTAAGTTTGCGGTACCGCAAGGATATACTTCGTGGACATATCTTAATTATCTGTGCTATGAGGGACTTAAGAAAAGATATCCTGACCAGGCAGCAGATATATCTGTTGATGAGTTCGTAAGACTGGCAGGTGATGAGTCAGTTGAAGATAGAAAAGATGTTGTTATAAAGATAGCGGAAGATACTAATAATATATTTCAAAGACTTGCTTATGAGCTTTCAGTTATCTATTCTATGGGATATGTGGATTATTTTCTTATCGTGTGGGATTATATCAACTTTGCCAAAAGACATGATATTCCAGTAGGACCAGGAAGAGGCTCTGCGGCAGGAAGTATAGTATCATATTGTCTTGAGATAACTGACCTTGATCCTATTAAATATAGTCTTATTTTTGAACGTTTCCTTAATCCGGAGCGAGTATCCATGCCCGATATTGATGTGGATTTCTGTTATGAAAGAAGACAGGAGGTCATAGATTATGTCGTGGAAAAATATGGCAAGGATTGTGTTTCACAGATAGTTACCTTTGGTACTATGGCGGCAAGAGCTGTTATAAAGGATGTAGGAAGAGTACTGGATCTGCCTTATGCCATGGTTGATAACATAGCAAAGATGGTGCCAAGAGAGATAGGCATAACTATAGATAAGGCACTTGCAGAGAATCCGGATCTTAAAAGTGAATACGAAAACAATGAAGTGGTAAAGGACCTTATAGATAAGAGTAAAAGGCTTGAAGGCCTTCCAAGACATGCTTCTATGCATGCAGCTGGTGTTCTTATCTGTGGAAAGCCAGTTGAGGATTATGTTCCGCTTTCAACAGGTTCAGATGGTGCAGTTGTTGCCCAGTTTGTCATGACAACACTTGAAGAACTGGGGCTTCTTAAGATGGATTTCTTAGGGTTAAGAACTCTTACTGTGATAAAAGATGCAGAGAATCTTATAAAAAAACATAATAAAGGCTTCTCTATCCACAATATTGATTACTCCGACAAGGGCGTTTTTGATGCCATCAGTACTGGTAAATGTGATGGTATATTCCAGCTTGAAAGTGCTGGCATGAAGTCGTTTATGAAGGAACTAAAACCAAGGTCGTTAGAAGACCTTATAGCTGGAATTTCACTATACAGACCGGGTCCTATGGACTTTATTCCACAGTACATTAAGGGAAAGAACAACCAGGATAGTGTAACATATGCGTGTCCACAGCTTGAGGCTATACTTAAACCAACATATGGCTGTATTGTATATCAGGAACAGGTTATGCAGATAGTACGTGATCTGGCTGGATATTCCTGGGGACGAAGTGACCTGGTAAGGCGTGCCATGTCTAAGAAAAAGGCTTATGTTATGGAGCAGGAGCGTAAGAACTTTATATACGGCAATCCAGATGAAGGTGTTAAGGGCTGTGTTAACAATGGCATAGATGAGAAGGTGGCTGGAAAAATATATGATGATATGATTGACTTCGCCAAGTATGCCTTCAATAAGTCACATGCTGCATGTTATGCTGTTGTATCATTCCAGACAGCCTATCTTAAGACATATTATCCTGTTGAATTCATGGCAGCCCTTATGACCTCGGTTATTGATAATACATCAAAGGTTGCAGGATATATATATGCATGTAAACAGATGAATATAGGTATTCTTCCACCTGATGTTAACGAATCACAGATGGAGTTTACAGTAGAAAACGGGAAGATAAGATTTGCGATGGCTGCTATCAAGTCACTTGGAAGACCTACTATACAGGCTATCCTAAAGGAACGCGGGGAAAATGGCAGCTTTATATCTATGCAGGATTTTGTGACAAGGATGTCACATGCACTTAATAGGCGTGCGATAGAGAATTTCGTTAAGGCAGGTGCATTTGATACATTTGGACATACAAGAAAATCCATGATGATAGTCTCAGAAAGCATGCTTGACAGTGCAATAAAGCATAACAAGGACTCTATGACAGGACAGATGTCGCTTTTTGATTTTGCAGCCGAAGAGGATAAGAAAGCTTTCGAGATAAGAATTCCGGATGTTGCAGAGTACACAAAGGAGGAACTTTTAGGTTACGAAAAGGAGATTCTGGGTGTGTATGTAAGTGGACATCCACTTGATGAATATACAGGTATGGTCAATAAATATATAACCAATGTTTCATCTGATTTTGAAGTGGATGATGAACTTGGTGAGACAAAGGCAAGAGATGGTGCTATAGCAACTATAGGTGGATTGATAACTGAAAAGACTATTAAGACAACAAAGAAAGGACAGCTGATGGCTTTCCTTACAGTAGAAGATGTTGTTGGAACAGTTGAGGTGGTGGTATTTCCTAACAGCTTTACAGCAAACCGTGTTGTTATAGACCATGCTGAAAAGGTTTTTGTTACGGGAAAGGTACAGGCCAATGTTGATGAAAATGCCAAGCTTATATGTGATAAGGTTGTGGATTTTGCCAGTATTCCAAGAAAATTGTGGATAAGGTTTGCCAGTCTGTCAGATTATGAGGATAAGAAGGATGAATTATATGGAATATTATATAATTCTGATGGAAAGGATACAGTGGTGATATACTGTACTAAAGAAAACAAAAGGCTTACACTTCCAGCAAGTCGCACTATAAGGGTGGATTCTGAACTTATACAGAAGCTTCAGTCGATGTATGGTGAGAAGAATGTGACTACAACGTAAAATATGATAAATTTTTTGTAAAACAATATATTATTTTTTGATTTTGTGGTACTATTAATGACAGTGATATTAAAATATTAAAAGGACAATATATCTTTTACGGTAAAAGGTCATAGACTTTAGATGAAAGGGGAAATATATATGGCTAAAGAAATTAAGACAATCGGTGTGTTAACAAGCGGTGGCGATGCCCCTGGTATGAATCCTGCGATAAGAGCTGTCGTAAGAACAGCTATCAACAAAGGACTTAAGGTAAAAGGAATACAGAAGGGTTACAATGGTCTTATCAATGATGAGATTATAGATATGGATAAAAAAAGTGTATCAGATATCATACAGAGAGGTGGTACAGTTCTTTATACAGCCAGGTGTCTGGAGTTCATGACAGAAGAAGGACAGAAGAAGGCAGCAGAGGTATGTAAGAAGCATGGTATTGATGGCATGGTAGTTATCGGTGGTGATGGTTCGTTCAGAGGCGCACAGAAGCTTGCAGATGCAGGTGTTAACACGATTGGACTTCCAGGAACTATTGACCTTGATATTGCATGTACAGATTATACTATCGGATTCGATACAGCAGTTAATACAGCTATGCAGGCTATAGACAAGATAAGAGATACTTCTACATCACACGAAAGATGCAGTATTATCGAGGTTATGGGACGTAATGCAGGCTATATTGCACTTTGGTGTGGTATTGCGAATGGTGCAGAGGATATTCTTCTCCCAGAAAGATATAACGGAGATGAGCAGGCTATTATTAACCATATTATTGATGGCAGAAAGAAAGGCAAGAAGCATCATCTTATTATCAATGCTGAGGGTATCGGACACTCAACAGGCATGGCAAGAAGAATCGAAGCAGCAACAGGTATAGAAACAAGGGCAACTATTCTTGGCTACATGCAGAGAGGTGGTTCACCTACATGTAAGGACAGAATGTATGCATCTATTATGGGTTCGTATGCAGTTGACCTTTTAGTTGCAGGAAAGAGTAACCGACTTGTAGCTTATAAGAATGGTAAGTTTGTTGATTATGATATAGATGAAGCACTTGCCATGACAAAGGATATAAGCGAGTATGAGTTTAATATAAGTTCTATGCTTTCTAATTAAGTGGTTAAGCGGGTCGGGTGTTTATGCAGCTTTTATATTAATCAGTTTTAATAATGCATTTTTATTCAATCAGTTTTATTTATCCGGACGGGTATCTGTGGGTGACAGGTATCCGTCTTTTATTAGTTGTCGTCATTCGTAATAGGGTTGATAACTGATATTATAACTGAAAATATAACAACTATTACAACAGTAATAGTGATTGCTATATATTGCGAAATGTAAAATATACTTGACAATATGTAATCAATATCATATATTAATAGTGTGCTAAGCTGATGCATGGATGATTATTAACAACACAGCTATATTGGCTGTGGTTATTACAACAGGAGGTATTGTTATGGATGGTTTTATATTATTATTGATTTTTGTTATTGTATTTGCAGCTGTTATGTTATTAACCACGTATAGTAAAAGAAATTGTGAGTATGATGAAAGACAGCTTGCTATTAGAGCAGAGGGATATAAGAGAGGCTTTTTTATAATGCTTGTTATGACAGGTATGCTTTGTATAATTAATGAAGCCAGGATAAGTGTACCATTTGATAATAACTTTTTTCTTTTTGCAGCGATGATGTTAAGTGTGGATGTTTATGCAATACATGCGATTGAGAATGGAGCATTTTTTTCTGTGAATGAAAAGGGGCTGGCTTATGTAGTTATGGTTGCAATAATCATAATAGCGAATGCCATATCAGCAGCCGGTCATATAATTGATGGAACTATTAAGAGTGACGGAAAGCTTATGTTTGATAATGGTGGCTGTAATCTGATATTACTGGTTGGATTTTTGTTGATGTTAACAGTATTTATCCATAAATATATAAAAGAAAGAAAAGGCTATGAAGAATCTTAAATTAAAGGCTGCAAGGGCAGCTAAGGACTTATCACAGGATGAATTGGCAAAGCTGTGTAATGTTTCAAGACAGACGATCAGTGCTATAGAGAAGGGGGACTATAACCCTACGATTAACCTATGCATAGCTATATGCAAGGTGCTTGATAAGACACTTGATGAGCTGTTCTGGGAATAGATATAGGATGGGAAAATGGATAGAAAGGCAGTATATATATGAGAAATGATGTCTTATTTATAAATGTTATAATTGTAATAACGCTTTTGTATTCGCTTATACAGGGAATTCAGCTTATATTTATGGGCAGCAGGGTAGAGGAAGTTGATGCTAAGATTATAAAGACAAGATATGCTAATAAGAATGGAACAAATTTCAGAAATTCACAATGGGCAGTTGTTAAATATAAGGCGGAGGGCAGAAATATTGTGTCTGATAATATGATTCAGGTATCAATGTACGCCAAAGAAGGGGATACAGTAATGGTGAAATATTATAAAAATAACCCACAAAGACTTGCTGTATTTTCTGCTAAAAGATGTGTGACAGCATTTATAATAACCTGTGTATTTATAATAATCAGGGTGCTTATGCAATAGATAAAAATTACAATAACTATTGCTTGCTGGATTGTTATTAGTTTAGTATTATGGAATTATATTTTAGAATTTAGGAAAGGAAAAGCTGGTAATTAATTAGATATAATTACTGGCTGCTAAAATAGAATGATTACAAGTACAAGCAGTTCACAGGTTAAGCATATAGTTAATCTGCAGAAGAAGTCAAAGTTAAGAAAAGAAGAAAAACAGTTTGTTGTTGAGGGAATAAAGATGGTGTCAGAAGCACCTAAAGACAGACTTGTTAAGGTATATGTTTCTGAGACATTTAAGGCTGATAATGAGGAATTCCTTAAAAAGATGAATTATGAAGCATTAGGAAAAGACATTCTTGAGGATGTGTCAGATAATGTGTTTATCCGTATGTCAGACACACAGACACCACAGGGAATAATGGCTGTTGTTAAGATGTCAGAGATTACTATTGAAGATTTGTTTGGAAGAGATATGCATATAAACAGCAATACAATACAGCCATTATTGCTTATACTAGAGAATCTTCAGGATCCTGGAAATCTTGGCACAATAATAAGAATGGCAGAGGGAGCTGGTGTTACAGGTGTTATTATGAGCTGTAACACAGTAGATATATATAATCCAAAGACTATACGTTCAACTATGGGTTCGTTGTACCGTGTGCCGGTTATATATGTGGATGATATATGTGAAGCTGTAGAAGAATGTAAGCAGAAAGGTATCAGGGTGTATGCTGCCCATCTTAAGGGGACTGATAATTATAATGTAAAGGATTATACACAGCCAACTGCATTTATGATTGGCAATGAAGGAAATGGACTTACAGATAAGCTTACAGATAAAGCAGATGAGCTAGTAAGGATTCCTATGCAGGGGAAAGTAGAATCGCTAAATGCAGCAATAGCATGTACGATATTAACATATGAGGCTGTAAGACAGAGATTATAATTATTACAGCTATATAACATGATACCAGGGTCAAAAGGTCTAAACCCACATGAGCTTGCTCATAGATGGGCGACAACTTAATAAATATTTTATATTTATAAAATGGATAATGTTGCCTTTAAACCGCAGAAGTATGCACTTCTGCGGTTTTTTGTAACAAATTTGACAAAACGGCTTAACTTTGCTATTATACTTTCGTAACAAAATGTAACAATTCTGTAACATTTTGTAGGCGCATTTAACAACTTGTGCCGGAAAGGGAAAAACTTTATGAAACTTAGAAGTAGCAAAGCTGCTTGTTGTTTAGGTGCTACGCTGGTAGTGATGATGATGCCGGTGCTTCCTAAAGTAACAGACGCGAAACCTACCTATGAGCAACACGAAAGTACAATTACTGATACCGAGATCAGAGTTGCATCATACGCAGCCAATGTTGAAGAAACAGTATTAACAGTACAGGAAGAAACAAAAGGCCAGATGCATGACAAAGCGCTTGCGATTACAGATCCTTATCTTGATGTATATCAGGGTATGGATTCAGATTCAGAGGTTGTCGGAAGACTTTACAAGAACACAGAAGTAGATGTGTTACAGATAAGTGAAGGATGGACAAAGATAAGCTCTGGTAATTGTGAAGGTTATACTAAAACGGCAGCTCTCCTGTTTGGTCAGGAAGCAGAAGCGATTACAGCTTCGATAAGTGAGGAAGATATTCTTACAGGATATACACTTGAAGAAGCTGAGGCTATGGAAGCAGAAGCCGAAGCTGCAAGAATAGCTGAAGAGGAAAGAATCGCAGCCGAAGCTGAGGCAGCAAGAAAAGCTGAGGAGGCCAGAGTACAGTCGATTATATCAAACACTATATCTGGATCAGATATAACATATAATCCTACGATGAGCGTGAGTGATGAAGAATTATATCTTCTTGCATGTATCATTGACTGGGAAGCTAACGGCGAGTCATACGAAGGTAAGCTTGCAGTAGCTAATGTGGTATTAAACAGAGTAAGAAGCTCTGCATACCCTAATTCAATATCTGGTGTTATATATCAGAGATCCCAGTTCTCTGGAGTATCGGATGGAGCAGGTAGTCCATCAGCGAAGTTCCAGAGCAGAATCAACAGCGGGTTACGTTCACAGCAATGTATGGATGCCGCAGTTGAAGCATTATCAGGACATAATAATATCGGTGGATATACATCATTCAGAATGATATCTGCAGCGAATATATCATCTATGTCCAGCTATGTTATTATAGGGAATCATGTATTTCACTAGAATGGCAGAAGGTTTAATCAAATAGTGTAAGAATGATGACTTGCACTTTCACCGAATAGAATTAAACTTATAGCATGAATCATACAGGTTGACAGAAGTCAGCCTGTATTTTTTTGCAGTATATGCGGTATGTATATGTATCCATGAGAGAATGTTTTAATGTGTGTATTTTATAGTATGTATTTACAATGCATTTGATCGTACACGTTTATACTTGTATTTATAAAACAAATGAGATAAAATATATTCCATGTTTTATGCTGAATTTGTGTCATGGCGTATATGACACAGATTCATTATGCTTAAAAGTGTGCGCAAGAATGGAGGATTATTATGAATCTTAAAGGCAGGGATTTTTTAACATTAAAGGATTATACACCGGAGGAAATAGAATATCTTATAGAGCTTGCAGCTAAGCTTAAGAAGATGAAAAAAGATGGTGTTGTAGAACAGCCACTTCTTGGAAAGAATGTTGCGCTTATATTTGAAAAGACAAGTACACGTACAAGATGTTCTTTCGAGGTAGCTGCACACGATCTTGGTATGGGTGTTACATATCTTGATCCTAAGGGTTCACAGATAGGAAAAAAAGAGAGTATAGCAGATACTGCAAGAGTTCTTTGCACTATGTTTGAGGGTATTGAATACAGAGGATTCGGACAGGAAATAGTAGAAGATCTTGCAAAGTATTCATCAGTTCCAGTATGGAATGGACTTACTAATGAATATCATCCAACACAGATGCTTGCAGATATGCTTACAATAAAAGAAAAGCTTGGCAGATTAAAGGGTGTTAAGTTCGTATATATGGGTGATGCAAGATACAATATGGGAAATTCACTTATGATAGTATGCTCTAAGCTTGGTTTACACTTTACAGCCTGCACAGCTAAGGAATATTTCCCTGATGAAGCACTTGTTAACCAGTGTAAGGAGTGGGCAGCACAGAGCGGTGGCTCAGTAACACTTACAGAGGATGTTGAAGAAGGCACTAAGGGAGCTGAAGTACTTTATACAGATGTATGGGTATCTATGGGAGAACCAGACGAAGTATGGAATGAAAGAATCAAGGCATTACTTCCATACCAGATTAACAAAAAGGTTATGGATAATGCAGATAAGAAAGCTATATTTATGCATTGCCTCCCAGCTTTCCATGATCTTAAGACAACTATTGGTAAACAGATACATGATAAGTTTGGTCTTGATGAGATGGAAGTTACAGATGAAGTGTTTGAATCAGAACAGTCAGTAGTGTTTGATGAAGCTGAAAACCGTATGCATACAATAAAGGCTGTTATGGCAGCTACACTTGGAGCATACTAATATAATTTACAGCAATATGTTAAAGATGTAACGGAGAGGAATTATATGTATTATACAACAAGTGGTTCATACAAAAAGACAAAAATGATTATAGATTATACAAACATTGTTCTTACAGTTGCGGCTACAGTTATATTTATTATTGTCTTATTCTTAAGAAGCAGAAGTGGAATACTGTTTCCTATAGAGTTCCTTCTTGGAACAATAGTCAATGCTCTTACCTCTGTAAAACATTTTATTAATGGCAATAAGGTATCTGGTCTTATAGTAGCTGTAGTTGCGGTGATGCTTGCAATTATGACTGTTGTTACAGCACTTATCGTTTTATAAGATGATGTAGGGGTTAGTGTCTGGGCGATGAGGTTTTAATAATCTGCCCAGAGGATTGAGATGGATTCAGGTGGTATGAATATATGAAATCAGAAATATTGCATCTGCTAAGACATGCAGATGGTTATGTGTCAGGACAACAGCTGTGTGAAACATTTGGTGTGTCAAGAACGGCTGTGTGGAAAGTGATTAACCAGTTAAAGGAAGAAGGATATGTGATAGATTCTGTTCAGAATAAAGGCTACAGAATCACAGAATATCCTGATATAATAACAGCTTCAGAGATAGAGAGCCTTCTTCTTGATGATAGTGGAAATATGCAGGGAATATGCAGGCATATTCAATATTTTGACAAGACGGATTCAACGAATAACCAGGCAAAGCTTGCAGCAGAAAAGAATGCACCAGATGGTACACTTTTCGTGGCGGAATGTCAGACTGGTGGACGTGGAAGAAGAGGAAAAACATGGGAATCGCCAGCAGGAAGCGGTATATGGATGAGTCTTCTTTTAAGACCAGATATTAGTCCGGAAAGTGCATCTATGCTTACACTTGTACTTGCTGTTGCCATGGTTGATGCTATCAATGAAGAAGTACAGGATGCAAAGTGCTATGTTAAATGGCCTAATGATATAGTTCTTAACAACAGGAAGATAAGTGGAACGCTTACAGAGATGAGTGCTGAGATGGATAGCATACATTATGTTGTCATAGGCATCGGAATCAATGTTAATACAACAGATTTCGATGAGTCTATAAAGGATATGGCTACATCAATATATCTTGGAACTGGGAAGAAGGTTAAGAGAAGTAATATAATAGCAGCATTTTCACATAGCTTTAAGAAATATTATGAAGCATTTTTAAAGACACAGGATCTAACATATATGGTAGACAGATATAATGAACTTCTCATTAATAAGGGAAGGACAGTGAAAGCTATATATGCCAACAAAGAACTTGTGGGTGAGGCTCTTGGAATCAATAAGGATGGCGAACTTATTATAAAAACAGAAGATGGATGTGAAACCGCTATAAGAGCAGGTGAGGTTTCAGTGAGAGGATTGTACGGATATGTATAATAAAGAAAACGAAAATGTAGTATTATGCGCATCAAACTCGTATGAGAAGAAATACTACTTTAATCCGGACTTTGATAAGCTTCCGGAGGATATAAAGAATGAGTTAAAGATTATGTGTGTGTTATTCACAGAAGAAGTAGGTGGCATACTCGATCTTGAATTCGATGATGATGGAACATTGCTTTTTAAATCTACAGCAGATGAGGGAGACCTTTTATATGATGAGATAGCATGTGGACTGCTTGTTAAGAAGAACCAGTATGAGAAAAGAGAGTTATTAGAGTCTCTGGAAATGTTTTATAAGGTGTTTTTCTTAGGACTTGATGGCTGATGTTTTACATATTATTAAGATGTTAAGAACAAAAGTTTTGTTATGCAGGCATAAATGTTTTTGATATTTTGATCTTTCATTTTATTAGTAGTTATAGAAAAGAAAGGCTTTAAAGTATATATGAATATAGGTTCAGTTAATATAAAGACTCCCATAGCCTTAGGACCAATGGCAGGTGTAACAGACCTGCCATTTCGTCTTTTATGTAAGGAACAAGGATGTGGACTGCTTTACACAGAGATGGTGAGTGCCAAAGCAGTTTTATATAATAATAAGAACACAGAAGAGCTGCTAAAAACAAATCCCATAGAGAATCCGGTCGCTGTGCAGCTTTTTGGTTCGGATCCTGATATTATGGCAGATATTGCAAAGAGAATGTGTGAAAGAGAGTTTGACATAATAGATATTAATATGGGCTGCCCTGTTCCGAAGGTGGTTAATAATGGAGAGGGCTCAGCACTTCTTAAGGATCCGCTGTTAGTAGGAAAGATAGTTGAAAAGATGGCACATGCAATAGATAAGCCACTTACGGTAAAGATTCGTATAGGATTTGATGAAAGCTGTATTAATGCGGAAGAAATAGCATATATTATACAGGAATCAGGCGGGGCAGCAGTTGCTGTACATGGAAGAACAAGAAGCCAGTATTATTCAGGAAAGGCTGACTGGGATGTTATAAGAAAAGTAAAAGAAAAGGTCAGCATACCAGTTATAGGTAACGGAGATATACGAAGTGGTGAAGATGCAGCACGTATGCTTAAAGAAACGGGCTGTGATGGAGTGATGATAGGAAGAGCTGCACAGGGAAATCCATGGATATTCAGGCAGGTTAAGGATTATCTTGAAAAAGGAATAGTAACACCAGGGCCATCCATAGACGAAGTTGCTGATATGCTTATAAGACATTGTCAGATGCTTGTTGAAACAAAGGGCGAATTTACAGCAGTGCGCGAGATGAGAAAGCATTTTGCATGGTATACAACAGGAATAAAGCATGCTGCAGCATTAAGACATGAGGTGAATCAGGTGACTAAGCAGGAACAGTTTAACGAATTCGTTGAGAGAATACGGACGTTAAGCTGATATGACAAGAATAGGATTTAATAGAGTAAAGATTTTGTGAGTTGAATAAGAATTTCATTACATTGACATTAAAGTTTAGGTGAGATATAATATCTTGAACATTTTATCCGATAATGGTAAAAATGTGAGTGCCAGAATTGAAAGAATTTCACAAGTATACAGACTGTGATAGAAAGGTTTATGTGTTCGCACAAGTGACTTTTAACGTTTTAACCCTGGCATCATTATATGAATATTTAATGAATATATTTATGGGAAAGGTGACGAACAATGGCAGAGAAGCAGTTACTTACAAAAAAAGGATATGAAGAAAGAGTTGCTTTACTTGAGCACTTAAAGGTTGATAGAAGAAAGGAAGTCGCTCAGAAGTTAAAGGAAGCAAGAGAACAGGGCGATCTTTCAGAAAATGCAGAATACGATGCAGCTAAAGATGAACAAAGAGACATTGAAACACAGATTGCAGAGCTTGAAGAGATTCTTAAGAATGCAGAAGTAATCCAGGACGATAATACAGATTCAGATGCTGTTAAGATGGAAAGCACAGTAGTACTTCATGATGTGGAATTTGATGAAGACATTGAATATGTAATCGTTGGTTCATCAGAGGCAGATAGTCTTAATAACAAGATATCTAACGAATCACCACTTGGAGCAGCTATGCTTGGCAAGAAGGTTGGAGATATCGTAAAGGTTGAGGCACCTATTGGTGTAGTAGAATATAAGATTGTTTCTGTTAAGAATGACTAGTTATATATAGATTATAGATTGAGATAATTGTTAAGAGGCACATAAGATAGTGTCTTGTATTTTACTAACAGTAACGGATTAAGAAGGAGAATAAAAGTGGCAGATAACAAGAATCAGGCACAGCCAGATGTTAATGAGCAGATTAAGGTAAGAATGGACAAGCTCGCTGCATTACAGGAAGCTGGCAAGGATCCATTTCAGATAACAAAGTATGATGTTACACACCATACAGATGAAATCAGAGCTATCTATGAAGCACACGAGAAGGAGCTTCTTGGTGACAGACCAGAGGTTAATACTGATGGAATGGATGAGCAGCAGGCAAGAGAGGCAGTTAATGCCGATTACAATGAGAGAAGAGCTATTATGGATGCATCTCCTATTGAGGTAAGCTTTGCAGGAAGAATGATGTTCAAGAGAGTAATGGGAAAGGCATCTTTCTGTAATATTGCAGATCTTAAGGGCAGAATGCAGGCATATATATCAAGAGATGCTATCGGTGATGATGCTTATGCAGATTTTAAGAAGTCTGATATAGGTGATATATATGGTATAAAGGGTTTTATATTCAGAACTAAGACAGGTGAAATATCAGTTCATGCAGAAGAAATAACACTTCTTTCTAAGAGCTTACAGGTACTTCCAGAGAAGTTCCATGGAATTACAGATACTGATATGAGATACCGTCAAAGATATGTTGATTTAATAATGAATCCTGAGGTTAAGGATACATTTGTAAAGAGATCACAGATTATAAAGGAAATCAGAAGATTCCTTGACGGCAGGGACTTTATGGAGGTTGAGACTCCAACACTTGTTTCTAATGCAGGTGGTGCAGCCGCAAGACCTTTCGAAACTCACTACAATGCACTTGATGAGGATGTTAAGCTTCGTATTTCATTAGAGCTTTACCTTAAGAGACTTATCGTTGGTGGTCTTGAAAGAGTATATGAAATCGGACGTGTATACAGAAATGAAGGTGTTGACACAAGACATAATCCTGAGTTTACACTTATGGAGCTGTATCAGGCATATACAGATTATGAAGGTATGATGGAGCTTACAGAGAGCATGTTCAGACACCTTGCACAGACTGTATGCGGCACAACTAAGATTACTTATAACGGCACTGAGATCGACCTTGGAAAGCCATTCAGAAGACTTACTATGAATGATGCTATCAAGGAATATGCAGGCGTTGATTTTGATACAATAAAGACAGATGAAGAAGCTAAGGCTCTTGCTAAGGAAAGAGGAATTGAGTTTGAGGAACGTCATACAAAGGGCGATATCATTAACTTATTCTTTGAAGAGTACTGCGAAGAAAAGTTAATCCAGCCTACATTTATTATGGATCATCCTCTTGCAATCTCTCCACTTACTAAGAAGAAGCCATCTGATCCAGAAAAAGTTGAACGTTTTGAGCTGTTCATCAACACATGGGAAATGTGTAATGCTTACTCAGAGCTTAACGACCCAATCGATCAGAGAGAGCGTTTTGCACAGCAGGATAAGAATGCAGAGAATGGTGATGAGGAAGCACAGCACACAGATGAAGACTTCCTTAATGCACTTGCAGTAGGTATGCCTCCAACAGGTGGTATCGGATATGGTATCGACAGACTTGTTATGCTCCTTACAGATTCACCAGCTATCAGGGATGTACTTTTGTTCCCGACAATGAAGTCACAGGGCGCTGCAAAGAACGAAGCAAACAATGCTGCACAGGAAACAAAGCCAGTTGAGAAGATTGATTTTTCCAAAGTAAAAGTTGAGCCATTATTCGAAGAAATGGTTGATTTCGATACTTTCAGCAAGTCAGATTTCAGAGCTGTAAAGGTAAAAGCATGTGAAGCAGTTAAGAAATCCAAGAAGCTGTTACAGTTCACTCTGGACGATGGAACAGGCACAGATCGTACCATTTTAAGCGGTATTCACGCTTATTATGAGCCAGAAGAACTGGTTGGAAAAACACTGATCGCTATCACTAACCTGCCGCCAAGAGCTATGATGGGAATTGATTCTTGTGGAATGTTACTTAGTGCAATCCATGAGGAAGAGGGCGAAGAAAAACTTCATCTTCTGATGGTTGATGACCATATTCCAGCAGGTGCAAAGTTATACTAAAAATCAAAAAATGTGTTTGTAAAAGTTGCATACTACAACAGAAGTACAACAAATTTTTGTTGTATAATACGTGATAACACTTGATATTACGTTGTTGTGCTTACGAATTGAGCTTTATAAATGTATCGCAAGGACATTTTCCTAAGAGAAATTTTAGGGAAGTGTCCTTTTTTGTTGTAGTCGAAATCCAAATTAAAGTAAAAATAACAGTTTAAAGGAGAAGAAGCAATGGCAAACACAGCGTTAAGAGCAGAGAATAGCAATTCTCGCACAATTACTTTCAAGAGCAAGGAACACGAAAAATTTTATGAGGAATATCTGGAAAAATGCAGATATCAGGATGTTTACCATCAGGCTTTGGTTTATTGCCTGGGTATCGACAGAGACACAAGAGAAAATGTGAATAAAATCTATAATTTTAAAACTGGATGTGTAAAAACGGAATGCCTGCAGGAAGGCTGGCAGACCAGTGGAAGTTTGCGGATCGTCCGCATGGCATTTAATCTTTACTGTAATGGAACACCAAGTGTCGGAGATTATGAGGCAGAGGAAGATCAGTTAAAAGAGTGTCAGTATTATACCGTAGAAGATCTGTTTTGCTGCGGATATGCCCGGTATTTTTGGGAAGCCATTAAAATCCGTTATCCAGAGTATTGTTTTTACAAAGACTGGGAGGATATGTATGCTGAAAATTAGATTACAGGGTACTTTAAAGGATATTCAATGGTTTCGTCGTATTTTGGAAAAGCATAAGGAATTGAATGTCCTGGAAGTATCGGATGCTTATGCAAATAAAGGAACAAGCAAATATTTTCGTGTTTATGTTGAAGTAGAAGAAAAACAGTAAATCGGAGGAAAGTATATATGTGTAAAGTAATTGCTATTGCAAATCAGAAAGGCGGAGTAGCCAAAACAACGACAACAATCAATCTGGGAACCGGACTGGTGAAGTCAGGGAAAAAAGTAGTGCTGGTAGATGCTGATCCACAGGGGCATTTGACAATGGGATTGGGATTTCCAAAGAATTTCAAGGTAACATTAAAGAGCATGATGGAAAATATCATCATGGGACTGGAATTTGATCCGAAAGAGGCGATTCTCCACCATGAAGAAGGGGTTGACCTGATTCCGTCCAATAAATTGCTCGCCGGAATGGATATGTCCTTATTTACAGCAGAGGACAGAGAAAAAGTGTTGAAAGAATATCTGGACTTGCTGAAGGACGAGTATGATTATATTCTGATTGACTGTATGCCATCCCTGGGAATGCTGACAATCAATGCTTTGAGTGCAGCAGATAGTGTCTTGATTCCAGTGCAGCCACAATATTATGCGGCAGATGGACTCATGGAATTACTGAAAGTAGTTAAGGGAATCCATCAGAGGTTCAACCCGGATTTACAGATAGAAGGTATTTTATTCACAATGGATAATTGTCGTTACAATAATGCAAAGAGAAACAAACAGGCAATTAAAACTACATATGGAAATGACATTAAGATTTTTGAGCAGACGATTCCGAGAACGGAAAGCCTTGCAGAAACAGCATCGGAGGGTGTAAGTATCTTTTCTTATGATGGAAAAAGCAAAGGTGCAGACAGTTACCGGGAACTGGTTCAGGAGGTGTTGAAACATGCGTAGACCGAAAAAAGAGATTCAGCTTACCTCTTATGATGAATTACTGGGATTAGAGGAAACATCGGAAAAGAGTATGAACCAGGTTGTAGAAATAGATTTGGAAAAACTCTATCCCTTTAAAAATCATCCGTTTCATGTAAACGATGATGAAAAAATGGCTGAAACCGTAGAGAGTATTAAAACTTATGGTGTTTTGACTCCTGTACTGGTAAGACCTCGACCAGAGGGTGGATACGAGATGATTTCCGGTCACAGAAGAAAAAGAGGCTGTGAACTGTGCGGAAAGACGACCATGCCAGCTCTTGTCCGAAATTATACGGATGATGAAGCAGTCATTATTATGGTTGATTCCAATATTCAGCGTGAAAATCTACTGCCAAGTGAAAAAGCCCATGCCTATAAGATGAAATATGATGCAATGAAGCATCAGGGAAGTAAAAGCGAAAAATATACAGCAGATATGGTTGGGGAAGCTGCCGGGGACAGTGGGAGAACTGTACAGAGATATATCCGTCTGGCAGCATTATCCAATGCTCTGCTGGAATATGTGGACAATAATAAAATTCCTATGATTGTGGGAGAAAAGCTGTCTTATCTGAAACCAGAGGAACAGGAGTGGCTTCTGGAAGTGATTGCCAACAGCAGTATCTTTCCGACAAAGCAACAGGCAGAACAGTTAAAAGAATGCAGTGCAAATGGAAAATTAAACCAGAGTTATATCTATGCTGTTTTATTAAAAAAGGAAAGCAGTAAGATCAATGTGACGATCCCGGCAAAGAAAATCGGCAATTATTTTCCGGAGACATATTCTAAAGAGCAGATAGAAGAAGTCATTTTCATGCTTTTGGATAAATGGAAAGAAAACAAAGAAGGAGTAGCAGATGCAGAAGATACAGTTTGATTATTTTACAGGGATGGAAGCGGAACAATACAGCTTCTATCGTGTCCCTAAAGTGCTGTTTACAGAACCATGCTTTAAAACTCTTTCTTGCGAAGCAAAGGTATTATACGGTCTGATGCTGGATCGTATGAGCCTGAGCATTAAAAATAGATGGCTGGATTCAGAGGACAGAGTATACATTATCTTCACTGTGGAAGAAATTGCAGAGCTGATGAACTGTGGAACCCAAAAAGCAGTGAAACTGGTAAAAGAGCTGGATAGCAGTAATGGAATTGGGCTGATCGAGAAGAAACGCCTGGGATTGGGAAAACCGAATGTTATTTATGTGAAAAATTTTATGATCAGAGAGGTTCCAGATCAAAAGCCGACAGGCAATTGTGCAGATCTGCAATCCGAGCAGGAAGATCATAAAAAAATTGCAGATTTGCAATCAAAACAGAAAACACATAAGGAATGTGCAGATTTGCAACAAGAAGCAGAAAACAAGGGGAAAACAGGCATTTCTCTGAATTGTGAAAATCATCATTCAGGAGTAGTGAAAACCACAATTCAGGTTTATGGGAAATCACAATTCCAGAATAGTGAAAATCACAATTCAAGAATGGTGGAAACCACAAATCCAGAATTTCCAGAATCACAATTCCAAAATAGTGAAAATCATCATTCCAGAATAGTGGAAATCACAAATCCAGAATGCCCGAAATCACAATCTAATAATACTGATATTAACAAGACTGATATTAGTGAAACTGAGATAAACCAATCTTATCCTATCACATCAGGTAATTCCCAAAAGAAAAAAGATGTGATGGAGGAGATGAGAGCATATCGTGAAGTGATCCATGAAAACATTGATTATCAATATCATGCAAAGGAAGATGTAGATGAACTGGTAGAACTGATAGTTGAAGTTATGATGATGCCGGAGGACAGTATGATTCGCATTGCAGGAGTAGAAAAACCAGTTGCTTTGGTAAAAAGCAGGTTTATGAAACTGAACTATTCGCATATCGAATATGTGCTGTTCTGTCTGAACCGGAATACGACCAAGGTTGGGAATATTAAAGCGTATCTTCTGACCGCCCTGTATAATGCTCCGGCAACGATAAACAGCTATTATCAGGCAGAGGTTAATCACGATATGTATGGAGGATAAAGGAACATGAAGAAGATGATTAAAAAAGTGATAGCACCAGTGTTGGTGATTGCGGTATTGTTTGCAGTATTAAGACCGTTTTGTATCCAAGATGGGAAGTGCAATTATTTCTTGCTGTTACTTCTGATGGGGATACCGTTTGGAATAGGAAAAATGTGTGTCTGGATGGTTCCAAGAGGTTTTGACCTCGGAGGAACGCTGGCAGTCTGGACAATGAATCTTCTGATCGGAGGATTGATCGGAAGCATCGTTCTTCTGGCAATGATTGGACAGGCGATCATTTATCTCTGCGTTTTTCTGATTACAGTTCTTACAGGGATACATAAAATACCGAGAATAAAATGAAATAGATTTTTTGAAAAGCAGCTAAGACAAAAATTAGCTGCTTTTTTTCGGGAAACTTTGCGACACAATGGCGTAAAGTTGGGACAAATTGCAGGAAAGGAGACACCGTATTGAGCAATCGTGCAATTTCCACAGAACTTATTGAATTGGGAGAACGGATCAGAAAACGCAGGCAGGAAATGAAGTTGTCACAGGAATCTTTTGCGGAAAAAGCAGGTATCAGTGTCAATACGGTCAGCAGGATTGAAGGTGGGCAAACGGCAATGTCTGTTGAGATTTTCAGGAAGATAATTGAGATATTGGAAACGGATGCCAATCTCCTGCTGGGAAAAGAGGGAGGCGGTACAGAGAAGCAGGAATCAATTCAGGAAGTGCTTTGCCGGATTCAGAAGATGGAATGGAAAGAGCAGAAAATTATCATGCAGACCATAGATTCTCTGATAGACAGTTTTAATGAGTACAGGTGAAATTTCACCATATATGGGGTGCAAAATAAAAAAACTCCCCATATATGCTAAGGATAATAGAATCCTGTGTTGTTAAAATGGAAAACAGAGAGATAAAGAAGGGAGATAGGATGGATGACAAGGGAAGAAAATTTGCTTTATCGGAGGCAGTGTCCTTATGATGCAATGGGAGACTATTCTGTTTTGATGGAAAATGAAAAGAACATAAAAGCAGAAAGAAATGCCAAGAAGTCTGATCCTGGCATCAGACGGAAAATAAAGTAGAGAATATTGTAACTATTAGAAAGGGCAGTAAGGAAGTTTCAGGCTCTCGTTAAAAAAAACGGGTGTACCGGAAGCTGTTTTTTACTGCCCTTTTTGTCAGTTGATCAGTAAGAATCCTATCCTTTCTGCCGATGGGCACCTGTTGCCAGCAGGCAGAAAGGTGGTAATTATGCTTACATTGCAGGAATTGAAACAGGTTGTAAGTAACAGGGAAGAAAGAAGAAAGGTTCCGTCCGCTAAATATTTAAGAGAAAACGATGTAGCAGTTGCGAAGCAAAGGTTGATGGATTGTGCAGAAATTATCGCATATCAGACCGGATATGTTCTCTATTGTGTGGGGGACTATGCAACGGTTTTTCCGTTATTTACCTGTCGAGATTATGTGTATGAAGCAGAAAGAAAAATAGCAGTTGTTGAGGAGAATTTTTTTGATGATCAACCCTGGTATGTAAGGCTGATATTAGAAGGCGAAGACCGGCTGTGGAGAAACAGGGAAACACGAGAACATAATAATTGCATTTCGTATAGCTGTATTTCCGAAGAATGGTGCGAATTGGCAGATAAAGGACAATGTCTGCTTGAAAGAATCATTGCAGAGGAAACAGTCAGGGAGTTGATGAATCTGTTGACAGAGCGACAGAGACAGATGATCCAGCGTATTTATTTTCAGCAGAAAACACAAAAAGAAGTTTCGCATGAACTGGGTATTACAGTTCCGGCAGTATCAAAGTGTATTTCACAGGCAATGCAGAAAATGCGGAATAATTCGGATAACTCTGCCAGAGCATTGGAAAAAGGAGACTGGAAGTATGCCTGGTAAAAAGCCAAAAGAAAGACAACGCTATATGCTGCGTATAAATGACACGCTTGTGGAAGTTACCAGGGAAGTATATTTGGCCTGGTATCAGGCTGGAAGAAAAGAGCGATACCAGGTTGAAAAAATGCAGAGGCATGGGGTATGCAGCATGGAGGAATTACAGGAAAAAGGCTATGACTGCTCTTTTTCGGTAGTATCACCGGAAGAAATCGTTATCAGACTGTCAGAAATACAGGAACTGGAAGAAGCTCTGGGATATTTGACTAAAGAGGATGCAGAACTGATAACACTATTGTTTTTTGAAGAATTTACAGTAAAAGAAACGGCACAGTATTTTGGGTGCTGCCCAAAGACGATTAGAAACCGGAGGAAGAAAGTATTGGAGAAATTAAAAGAACAACTGGAAAACACATAAAACAATGTTGGAATAAAAATTTCTAAAAAATTTTTCAAACAGGTTAATTTTTGCCCTTTCACACATGCGGTTAGTGAAGGGGCAAATGTCTATTTTCAATTCGAGATAATAATACCCCTTAAAAATTGAACCTTGACAATTTCATACCAGCAGCGAGAGGATACCCGAAATTTTTCAGCTACGCATTTTTGCGGCGGGAATCCGGTGAAAACGTGAAGGGATACAGATGGGAGGCACCCTTTGCAGGAACGATTACGAATTACCTCTTGCGGCTTAATGCTTGATCCTGAACTTTACCTGAGTGTCATTCCTGTTTTACAGGATGACAGCAGATACCATGTGGCGGTGTTAAAAAAAAGGCACTGCCATATGAATGTGCTGTTATCAGAGTTATTTCTGTACCAGCAATAAAATGTGGGAGGTGGTTCCAATGATTGAATAATGCAGATGTGAGCCTGCATGAAAACAGAACAGATAATACAAGAAAGAGAGGATTCAGTCAAAATGAAAATGAGATTCAAAAGATTCTTGTCCGGTTTTATGGCAGTTGCAACACTGGCTTCTGTCATTATCCAGCCAGTTGCAGTTTCGGCTTCTGAATTAGAACCAGAAGAAATACCATTTGAACAGCAGTATGCGGAATTAAAAGATGTTCAGGATTCCCTTGATCCAGACGAGATCGTAAAGGCAAATGACATTGAACTTTCTTATGGGCAGGAATTTGATGTAGAAGTTGATCTGTCGGGAATCGAAGGTGTAGATGAAAGCAAGATCAAGATTTTATTCCATGAAGCAAAGAATGAAACTGGTACAGATTTTGACACACATACACCGGATACTTACAAAGCTGTCTATGCAGTAAAACCAGTCAGCGGTCATCCTGCTTATAGAATCAGCAGAAACATTACAGTGAAAGAACCGGAAACAGAAGTGCAGTCAGAGCGTGCTTCGGAAAGTACAGTGAATGTTGACGATGATATTGGAGATACGGAGCAGAGCGAGGAGGATTCGGAGTCGCACCGGGAAACACAAAATTCTGAAAGAACAGCAGATTTGGAATCTGAATTAACCGTTTCAGAAGTACTGGAACAGGCAGAGAGTAATGGCATTGATCTGTATGCAATGGAAGCCGGAGAAACAGTAACCTTTATGGCTGCGGCAGGCAATGCCAGAAGTTCACAGCAGGTTTCTGTGACCAGAGGAGCAGAATACCGATATGCAGATTATGGATATGGAACATATCTTACTTATCAGTACACTGTAAAATTCGGTAATATATCTGCCACAGCATATTGTGTGCAGCCATCTAAACCAGGGCCTGGAAGTGGAACCTATACGATCAATAAAGTTGGTGATGGGAAAGCACTTGCGAAAGTGTGCTATTACGGTACAAAGGCTTCCGGTGATGATGGATTTTTTACAGAGGAAAACGGATACGGCAATTTAAGTGCGGGAGCCAGATTTATTCTGGTACATCTGGCAGCATCTTATGCAAATGGAAGTGGGGATGCCTTTTCTGGTGCAAACAGTACTGCACAGAATCTGGCAATGAAACTTTATAATTACTGTATTTCACAGCCGGAAATTCCAGATGTGGCAATGTCCTTTTCGGATGCAGATGTAAAAGCCTATGTGGATGGCAACAGTCAGAGAACAAAGGATATTACATTTAATGCGGATGCGTTACAGACCATTACCATGAAACTTCCGGCAGGTGTACAGCTTCATAACCTGACAACAGGTAAAACAAGTAAAGCCGGAGAAAGTGTGGAAATTTGTGGTGGTACAAAGTTTTATCTGTCTGCACCATTAACACAGGTGAGTGATGTGGCAGGAAGCTGGTCTGCAACCATGAAAGGAAGCATTACCAAAGATTATTCAGCTTATAAGATTTCAACAGGTTCCGGAAACCAGGATCTGGCTCTGGTATTTGGTGAAGGCGTTGATGATGAGAAATATGTAGATTTTAAAGTATCCTGGGTACAGCAGGCAAGTGTTAAGGTGATCAAGAAAGATGCCAAGTCAGACGCAAAGCTGTCTGGTGCTGTGTTTGGATTATACAGTGATGCACAATGCACAAAACTGATCACACAGTTACCTGCGACGGATGAAAACGGTGAAGCGTCCGTACAGATCACTAAGACACAGGATACTGTATATCTGAAAGAGATTACAGCTCCAAGTGGATATCGTATCAATGCAACAGCTTACAATGTGAAACTGGAAGTCAGCAAGACCACAACCGTTACCGTTCCAGATGAAGAACAGATGGGACAGCTTACCGTTTATAAAGAAGGTGAGGTTCTGGTTGGTGCAGATGTAACAGAAAATGGAACAACATTTAAGTATGAGAAACGCAGACAGAGTGGTGCTGTTTATGATGTGTATGCTGGAGCAGATATTAAAACTGCTTATGGTACAAAAGTTTACAGCAAGGGTGATCTGGTAAAAGAGAATCTGACAACAGATACAAACGGAGCTACCGTTCTTAAAAATCTGTATCTTGGTACATATATCGTAAAAGAGAAACAGGCTCCGACAGGATTCTATAATGCCGGAGAGGAAAAGACAGTAACATTATCCTATGCAGGACAGAATGTGGATGTTGTTTTCACTGAGACAACCTTTACTAATGACAGACAGAAAGTAGAAGTAATGGTAACAAAACAGGATGAAGATACAGAAAATCCTCTGGCTGGAGGAAGCTTTGGACTTTATGCTGCAAGTGACATTACCAACGTGGATGGAACCGTCATTGTAAAGAAAGGGACACTGATCCAGAAAGCGACAACAGGAGCAGACGGAACAGCGAAGTTTACAGCAGACCTGCCGCTTGGATTTTCTTATGATGTGAAAGAAGTGCAGGCACCGGAAGGGTATGTGAGAAACACAGATGATGTTTATACGTTTGCTTTCTCTTATACGAATGATAAAGAAGCAAAACAGACATTCAAGCATACATTCAAAAATGAACGTGTGACAGCTAAGATTTCTCTGCAGAAGCAGGATAAAGAAACCAAAAAGGCAGTTCCACAGGGCGATGCCACTCTGGAAAAAGCAGTATATGGACTGTATGCTCGTGAGGATATTGTGCATCCGGATGGTGCTACTGGCGTGATCTATAAAGCAGGAGAACAGGTTGCCACTCTTACGACAGATGAGAATGGACAGGCTTCTGTGGATGGATTATATCTTGGTAATTACTATGTGAAAGAGATTACTCCTCCAACTGGTTATCTGGCAGATGAAGAAGAACATGATCTGGTCTGCAATTACGAAGGAGATCTTGTAGCAGAAGTAAAACGTGACTGTCTGTCTCTGGAGCAGGTAATGAAACAGCCATTCCAGATTATCAAGGCGGCAAATAACGGAAAGACCGATGCCGACTTACTGAAAGGGGCAGGATTTACCGCTTATCTGGTATCTTCCCTGAAAGTAAAAGAGGATGGAAGCTATGATTTTGATTCTGCAAAACCGGTAGTGATCGGGGAAAACGGAGCAACAGAAATCTTTACAGATGAAAAAGGTTATGCCTGCAGTATTGCGATTCCTTATGGAACTTATATTGTGCGTGAAACCACGACACCTCATAATTACACTCCGGTAGATGATTTTACAGTGCGTATCACTGAGAACAACCCGAACCAGCCACAGACATGGAGAGTGCTTCTGGATGACGAGTTTGAAGCGAAACTGAAAATCATCAAACAGGATGATGAGACGAAAAAGGCAGTGCTTCAGAAGAATACAGAGTTCAAGATTTTCAACATGGACACTGAGAAATATGTGGAGCAGGTAACAACTTATCCGACTACGGTAAAACATAAATCCTATTTTACAGATGAGCAGGGATATTTGATTCTTCCACAGAATCTTAAAATCGGACATTATCGCATTGAGGAAGTAAATGCACCTTATGGATATACTTTGAATGAAAATTACTATGAGGTAACAGTAGATTCCAATACTGCATACCAGATGGACGGAACTTCTGGGGATGTGATCATTGAAGCAGTTTATGAGAACCATCCTGTTAAGGGTGAACTGACTATCGTGAAAAAGGGCGAAGTTCTGGACGGATTCAAGGATGATTTTACATATCAGACAGAAAATCTGGAAGGGGCAGAGTTTGAGATTTATGCTGCCGAGGGCATCTATACTGCAGATTTCCAGAAAGATGATAATGGAAACCGTATTCTGGAATATGCTGCTGGAACACTGGTAAAAACGGTTACAACGGATAAAGATGGGAAAGCGGTCTTGAAAAATCTGCCGCTTGGAAGTTATAAGATTGTTGAAAAGACAGCACCGGATGGCTTTGTTTTAAACAGTGAAGCACAGATTATTACTTTTTCTTACAAAGATCAGGAAACACCAGTCATTGAACAGACAGCTATCTTTGAAAATGACCGTCAGAAAGTAGAAATTTCTGTGGTAAAACAGGATGCTGATACAGAAGCAGCCGTTGCAGAAGCAGAGTTTGGACTTTATGCAAAGAATGATATGAAAGCTCATGGAGCTGTAATTGTGAAAGCAGACACACTGCTTGGAAAAGCTGTTTCCGGAGAAGATGGAAAGGCTGTATTTACACAGGATCTTCCATTTGGTGAGTATTATATCAAAGAACTTGCAGCACCAGATGGTTATGTATCTTCTGATGAAGTTCTGGAAGTAAAAGCAGAATATCAGGGACAGGATGTTAAGGTAGTACAGTTATCTTCTGTATTTAAGAACCAGCCTACAAAGGTTGTAGTTTCCAAGTCTGATTTAACTACTGGCGTGGAATTGTCAGGTGCGACACTTACTGTTCTGGACAAAAATGGAAATGTAGTTGATACATGGAAATCTGTAAAAGGCGAGCAGCATCTGATTGAACGACTTACCGTAGGAGAAACCTATACTCTCAGAGAAGAAATGGCTCCTTATGGATACCTCAAGGCAGAAGAAATCACTTTTACGATTGAAGATACCGGGGAAATCCAGAAAGTTGAAATGAAAGATGATGTGCCAACAGGAACGATTATCATCAATAAAAATGGAGAATTTCTGGATAAAGTAACTGCACTGGATTCCGTTGGAGGCTGGATTAAACATTTATTCCAGTATGTAACAGGCAGTCTGAAAGATGTTACTTTTGAAGTTTATGCTTTAGAAGATGTGAAGTCTGCTGACGGAGAAAGTGAAGATTATTATAAAAAAGATGAACTGGTGGCAACCATTACAACGGACGATACTGGTATTGCAAAGGTATCGGGACTTCCGCTGGGTAAATACTATGTAAAAGAAAAAGCTACAGTGGACGGTTTTGTACTGGATGGTGAAGCGAGAGAGATTGATCTGACATACCGGGATCAGGATACTGCAGAAGTTACTTATTCTGCTGACTGGCAGAATAACCGCCAGAAAGCAGAAGTGGAAGTTGTGAAAAAAGAGAAAGATTCTGATCGTGTACTGGAAGGTGCAGTATTTGCCCTCTGTGTCAAGGATGATATTACAGGAGCAGACGGAAAAGTAATTCTGAAAGCAGATACTGTGATCGAGGAACTGGCAACAGACAAAGAAGGAAAGCTGACTTTTACGGCAGATTTACCGATTGGTTTTGCGTATTATATCAAAGAAACATCTCCGGCACCTGGATTTGCAACGACAGATGAAACACAGGAGTTCACGTTTGAGTATGGAGGTGCAGAAAAGGAAAAAGTATCTTATGCTTTTACCTTTGAGGACGAGCCGACTGTAATCGAGATCACCAAGACTTCCCTGACAGACGGAAAAGAACTGGAAGGAGCTAAGTTACAGGTAACTGACGAAAGCGGTAAAGTTGTAGATTCCTGGACTTCCGGTAAAGAAGCTCATATCATCAAAGAACTGGTAGTAGGACAGAAATATACTCTGACAGAAACAAAACCGGCAGATGGTTATGTGACAGCAGAAAGCATCACGTTTACCGTTGAAGATACTGCAAAGTCACAGAAAATCGAAATGAAAGATGATGTGACCAAGGTAGAAATTTCCAAAACGGATATTTCCGGTAAGGAACTGCCAGGAGCAAAACTGACCATTCTTGATAAAGATGGTAAGACAGTAGAGAACTGGACTTCTGAGGAAAAACCACATTACATAGAAATGCTTCCGATTGGAGAGTATACACTTCGTGAGGAGTCTGCCCCTGATGGATATCTGGTAGCTGAAGATGTAAAATTTACAGTGGAGGATACCGGGGAGATCCAGAAAGTAGTGATGAAAGATGAAGTAAAACCGGAAGAAACACCAACGCCGGAAACACCGTCTACACAGGTAACAGATACACCGAAAACAGGAGATGATACACACATGCTGATTTGGATTCTGCTTGCGATTGCAGGTATGGCAGGCAGTGTATCAGCAGTCTGGATTACGAAAAAAAGAAAATAAAAGTTAATGGAGGGGCATTTATGGGCAGCAAAGTCATAGATGCCCTTTTGAATGATGAAAGGGGTATAAAATGAGAACGTTATTGATTATTGCAGGGATTCTTCTGGTATTAGCAGTCAACTTTGTTCTGTACTGCTGTATCCGGGTAGGAGCAAAGGAAGACCGTCTGTTGGAAAACCATAGAAAGGAACAGATTGATGCAGGAAGAAGTGAATGAAAAAACAGTGTCCCTGTGTATCACTGGCGGAAAAGTGACAGTTCGCTTATTGAAACAGGCAATGATGCGTTTTCTGGCAGCAATAGAGAAAGAAAAAGCAGAGAAAGCAAGAAAACAGCAGGTAAAAGGACCGCCAGATAAAGATTATCATGGGAAGCAGAGTTTAAAGAAGCTGGCACAGCAGAATGTTCAGCTTTCCAACATTGAGATTACGGATAACAATATTAAGGCTTTTGAAAAAGTGGCAAAAAAATATGGCATTGATTTTAGCCTGAAACGTGATAAGTCCGTAGATCCACCGAGATATTTTGTTTTCTTCAAGGCAAGGGATGTGGATGTGATGACAGCGGCATTTCGGGAATTTACCGGAAAGACGCTGAATAAAACAAAGAAACCGTCTGTCCGTAAGAAATTACAGCAGGCAATCGCAGCCCGCAGCCAGGATAAACAGAGAGAACGGGAAAAATCGAAAGAAAAACAGAAGGAGCCGACCTTATGAGTGGGATAAAAAATATAAAGAAAAAACTGAAAGGATTTCAGGTGCGTCCCCCGAATGCAGAAGTGATAAAAAAGGTTCTGTTGCATATTCCGTATGTGGTTGTATTTTATGTGGTAAATAAATGCACCTGGCTGTATCAGTATTGCAGGGGCAGTACAGTAGTGGACAGGCTGATGGTTCTCCTTATGAACTATCCGTTAGCGTTTAAAAAGTTACTGCCAAGTATACAACCGAAAAGTCTGGCTGTGGGAACTATTGCTGCAGTCAGTGTGTGGGCAGTGGTGTATTTTAAGGGAAAAAATGGAAAGAAGTTTCGCCAGGGGGAAGAATATGGTTCTGCCAGATGGGGAAATGAAAAGGATATAGCTCCTTTTATTGATCCGGTCTTTGAGAATAATATCCTATTGACGCAGACAGAACGATTAACCATGAATAGCAGACCAAAGAAACCAAAGTATGCCAGAAACAAGAATGTCATCGTAATAGGTGGTTCCGGAAGCGGTAAGACCAGATTTTATGTAAAACCACAGCTTATGCAGATGCCGGATAATGTGAGCTTTGTGGTCACCGATCCCAAGGGGACAATTATCGTAGAATGTGGTAAGATGTTAGCACGAGGGACACCGAAGAAAGATAAAAATGGGAAAATCCTGCGTGATAAAAATGGCAGAGTGGTAATGGCTCCTTACAAAATCAAGGTGCTGAATACCATCAACTTTGCCAAAAGTATGCACTATAATCCGTTTCATTACATTCGTTCGGAAAAAGATATTCTGAAACTGGTAAATACGATCATGGTAAATACCAAAGGAGAGGGAGAAAAATCTTCCGAGGATTTCTGGACAAAAGCGGAACGTCTGCTGTATTGTGCTTTGATTGGTTATATCTACTATGAAGCACCGGAGGAAGAACAGAATTTTTCAACCCTGCTGGAATTTATCAATGCCAGTGAAACCAGGGAAGAAGATGAAGAGTTTAAAAATGCAGTGGATTTGTTATTTGAGGAGCTGGAAAGAGACGAGCCGAATCATTTTGCAGTAAGGCAGTATAAAAAATACAAACTGGCTGCAGGAAAGACAGCGAAAAGTATTTTAATCAGTTGTGGTGCCAGACTCGCACCCTTTGATATTGCGGAACTGCGGGAGCTTATGTCTTATGATGAGATGGAGCTGGATATGATCGGAGATCAAAGAACCGCATTGTTTATTGTAATTTCTGATACGGATGATACTTTTAACTTTGTGGTCGCTATGATGTACAGTCAGCTTTTCAATCTGTTATGTGACAGGGCCGATGATGTTCATCATGGAAGACTGCCCTATCATGTGAGAATCCTCTGTGACGAGTTCGCAAATATCGGTCAGATTCCGAAGTTCGATAAGCTGATCGCAACGATCCGAAGCAGAGAGATTTCTGCATCCATTATTTTACAGTCACAATCACAGCTCAAGACCATTTACAAGGATGCAGCGGAAACTATCACAGGCAACTGCGATACCATGCTGTTTCTTGGTGGAAAGGAAAGTACCACTCTGAAAGAAATTTCGGAGACACTTGGAAAGGAAACCATTGATTTATATAACACTTCTGATACAAGAGGACAGAGCAGGTCTTATGGTCTGAACTATCAGAAAACAGGAAAAGAATTGATGAGCCGGGACGAACTGGCAGTCATGGACGGCAACAAGTGTATTTTGCAGCTTCGTGGTGTCCGTCCGTTTTACAGTGATAAATTTGACATTACAAAACATAAGCGGTATCAGCAGTTGTCCGATTATGATAAAAAGAATGAGTTTCATGTGGAAGAATATATGAAACATCAGATGGAAGTCCGGTTAAATCCGGAAGAAGCGTTCGACCTTTATGTGTATGAAGGCAGTGAACTGGTAGAACAATCAAATAGTGAAAATGAAGGCACAGAGCATGTAACGTAAAATATACATAGCTCTTTTTTTATGCCCTTTTGGGAGGTAGCGATATGCGTAAGCATGAAAGACCGCCCATCAGGGCGGAACCCTCCGAGTAGTAACCGTTTGAAAATCACAATGAAAACAGCAGTTACGAAAGGAGAACATAGATTATGGCGTTTTTTACATCCGCAATTAATATTTTACAGACTCTGGTTGTTGCAATCGGAGCTGGTCTGGCAGTTTGGGGAGTTATCAATCTCCTGGAAGGATATGGAAATGACAATCCCGGAGCCAAGTCCCAGGGAATCAAGCAGCTTATGGCAGGTGGAGGTGTCGTTCTGATCGGTACACAGCTTGTACCATTACTGGCGAATTTGTTTTAGCCGGGGCAGTAAGAAAGGAGAACACGCATGGATAAGATTTTTGAGTCCATAGAAGAATGGATGCGTAACCTCCTTACAGGCATGGTCAGCTCAAACCTGACGAACATGTTTACCGATGTGAATGAAAAAACCGGTGATATTGCAAGTCAGGTTGGGCAAACGCCCCAGGGCTGGAGTGGCAGTATTTTCAGCTTGATCCAAAATCTGTCGGATTCTGTGATTGTACCGATTGCCGGAATGATCATAACCTTTGTGTTGTGCTATGAGTTGATTTCCATGCTCACCGAAAAGAATAATATGCATGACATAGATACATGGATGTTTTTCAAATATTTTTTCAAGATGTGGGTAGCAGTCTGGTTCGTAAGCAATGCTTTTACGATCACAATGGCAATTTTTGATGTTGGGCAGAATGTAGTGAACCGGGCGGCAGGTGTTATCAACCAGCAGACGGCAATCAATATTGATTCGGTAATCACCTCGATGGAGACAGCAATGGAATCAATGGAAGTAGGGGAACTGATTATACTGGCACTGGAAACGCTTCTGGCGAGCCTGTGTTTAAAGGTTATATCCGTTTTTATAACGGTCATTTTATATGGTCGTATGATAGAAATTTATCTGTATTCGTCAATCGGTGCGATTCCATTTGCCACTATGAGCAACCGGGAATGGGGACAGATTGGAAGCAATTATTTAAGAGGATTGTTTGCACTGGCATTTCAGGGATTTTTTATCATGGTGTGTGTGGGCATTTATTCTGTGCTGGTTGCAAACATACAGGTATCAGACAATGTGCATACGGCACTGCTCAGTGTAATGGCATATACAGTGATACTGTGTTTCAGTCTTATGAAAACAGCTAATTTCTCAAAGAGCATCTTTAATGCACACTAAATGTGGAAAAGGAGACGATGAAAATGGCTTTTGTATCAGTACCAAAAGATCTGACAAAAGTAAAAAATAAAATTATTCTCAACCTTACAAAACGACAGCTTATCTGCCTTGGTATTGCAGCGGCAGTAGGGCTTCCGTTTTATTTCCTGTCAAGGGAATTGATTGGTTCGAGTAATGCGGCAACCGGGATGTGTCTGTTGATGCTTCCGGCTTTTTTATTTGCTATGTATGAGAAAGATGGACTTCCTTTAGAAAAAGTCCTCAAAAACGTGATTACAGTAAAATTTATCCGTCCCCCGGTACGGAAATATGAGGTGGAAAACCTCTATGAAAAAAAGAAAATTTTGACAAAAGCGAAAGGAGGTACCGTTCGTGGAAAAAGTAAGAAACGATAAGAATCTTCCAGAGCAGACAGAAGAATTTTCCCATTCGGATGACTGGTGGCTGGATGAAGAGGATTCTGCTGATGGTTTATCAGTGTTTGATCCGGACGAGGCAGAAGATTATGCAAAGGACAGACAGCGTTTGACGGGAGTACCGATGGTTACTGGGTATGAAGCACTGGAGCGACACCGAGGTGTTCGCAGACCAAGACGTAAATTAAGCAGACGGGAAAAACGTGCCTGGAAAAAAGCCCAGAAATATGAACTGAAATTACATAAGGCACACGAAAAGGAAGAGAAAAAACTTGCGAAGCAGGCGGCAAAACAGGCTGCTCGTGAAGAAAAGGCGGCACAGAAACAGGCAAAGAAAGAAGAAAAGTATAAAAAAAAGACAAAGCCGCCGGGTTCTGTAAAATCCAGCGAGGAAAAAGGTGCTGCAAAGAAAATATCCAGCACGAATAAAGACAATAGAAATAAAGGGAAAAACATTACCGCACAGCAGTCCATCCCATATAGAGAAATGGGAAAAGACGGAATCTGTCGTGTGGAGGATGGGTATTATTCAAAGACGATTCGTTTTTATGATATCAACTATCAGTTAGCACAGAATGAGGATAAAAATGCAATTTTTGAGAACTGGTGTGATTTCCTGAATTATTTTGACAGCACCATCCATTTTCAGTTGTCCTTTATCAATCATCACAGCAACATGATGGAATATGAAGATGTGATCCGTATTAAAAAGCAGAATGACAGTTTTGATAATCTGCGTATGGAATTTGCCCAGATGCTTAGAAATCAGTTGGCAAAAGGAAATAATGGACTTGTCAGAACCAAGTACATTACATTTGGAATTGAAGCTGACAATATCCGGGAAGCAAAACCAAAACTGGAACGTATCGAAACAGATATTCTTAATAATTTTAAAGTTTTTGGGGTATCTGCGTATCCGTTAAATGGTGTAGAGCGTTTGCAGATCATGTATGAAACATTCAACCAGAATGTCAAAGTGCCATTCAGGTTCAGCTATGATGATATGCTGCGTACCGGGCTGAATACAAAGGATTATATTGCTCCATCCAGTTTCCTGTTCAAAAATGGAAAGGATTTTCAGATGGGAGATACCATCGGAGCAGTATCCTATCTGCAGATTCTGGCACCAGAGCTGACGGATAAAATGCTTGCTGAATTTCTGGAAATGGACTGTAACCTGCTTGTTAATCTGCATATTCAGTCCATTGACCAGATGAAAGCAATCAAATTGGTTAAAAGTAAGGTTACGGACATTAACCGCATGAAAATTGAGGAACAGAAAAAAGCGGTACGCTCCGGATATGATATGGATATTATTCCGTCTGACCTGAACACATATGGTGGAGAGGCGAAAAGGCTTCTGGAAGATTTACAGTCGAGAAATGAAAGAATGTTTCTTGTGACGGTTGTGTTTTTAAATACAGCAAAAAATAAACAGGAACTGGAAAATGTGGTATTCCAGACGGCAGGTATCGCACAGAAATATAACTGTGCATTAAAAAGACTGGACTATCAGCAGGAACAGGGCCTTATGAGCAGTTTGCCACTTGGAAGAAACTGGATTCCAATCAAGCGGGCATTGACTACCACATCGACAGCTATTTTTGTCCCATTTACAACGCAGGAACTGTTTATGGGCGGAGAATCTATCTATTATGGGTTAAATGCCCTGTCTAATAACCTGATCATGGCAGATCGGAAAAGGCTGAAGAATCCAAATGGGCTGATACTTGGTACTCCCGGCTCTGGTAAATCTTTTGCAGCAAAAAGAGAGATTACCAATGTATTTATTGTCACAAAAGACGACATTATCATCTGTGATCCGGAGGGAGAATATTTTCCGTTAGTCCGGGCATTTAACGGGCAGGTTATCCGTATTTCTCCGACCAGTCATGATTACATCAATCCAATGGACATTAACATCAATTATGCGGATGATGACGATCCGCTATCTCTGAAATCAGATTTTATCCTTTCGCTTTGTGAACTGGTAGTAGGAGGGAAAAATGGTCTGGAACCAGTGGAAAAAACAATCATTGACCGATGTGTACGTCTGGTATATCAGGACTATCTTGCTGATCCGGTCCCAGAGAAAATGCCAATCCTGGAAGATTTATATAATCTGCTTCGCAAACAGGAAGAGGCAGAGTCGCAGAGGCTGGCAACTGCACTGGAAATCTATGTAAATGGTTCCCTGAAGGTGTTCAATCACCGCACAAATGTAGAACTGAATAATCGTCTGGTATGTTTCGATATTAAAGACCTTGGTAAACAGCTTAAAAAACTTGGCATGTTGATTGTTCAGGATCAGGTTTGGAACAGGGTAACAGTCAACCGTTCTGCACATAAGTCAACCAGATATTATATTGATGAGTTCCATCTGTTGCTGAAAGAGGAACAGACAGCAGCATACAGTGTAGAAATTTGGAAGAGATTCCGTAAGTGGGGCGGTATTCCGACTGGTATCACGCAGAACGTAAAAGATCTGCTTGCTTCAAGGGAAATCGAGAATATCTTTGAAAACTCAGATTTTATCCTGATGCTTAACCAGGCATCTGGGGATCGACAGATTCTGGCAAAACAGCTTAATATTTCAACACACCAGCTTTCCTATGTAACAAACAGTGGAGAGGGAGAAGGACTGATCTTTTATGGAAATACAATTATTCCATTTAAGGACAGATTCGATAATACCCTTATGCTTTATGCGTTGATGTCATCGAAACCGGAAGATGTAGAGAAGCGTGAAAAACTCGGCATTAAAGGCAGAGACGATAGTTAAAGGGGCAATGGCAGAGCATGAGAAAATGGGTGGCAGGATTATTACTTTCTATATCCGTTATATTGCTTACGATCAGTCTGTATTTCCTGATGGGATTTTTTGTGCAGGAAAGACAGGATAACCAGTTACAGCAAGAGTTACAGGAACTTATGCAGGAAAAAGAGGACGATTCAGAGGAAGATACTTCCGACGATTTAGAGGTAGATGCTGGAATTTTGGCATTGCATGAAGAGAATCCAGATTGTATTGGCTGGCTGACCATTGATGGAACGAGAATAGACTATCCGGTCATGTACCGGCCCGGAGATAAAAATTATTATCTGCATCGGGATTTTAACGGGGAATATTCTGCAAATGGCTGTTTATTTCTGGCAGAGGAATGTGTACCAGGAAATTCGGACAATCTGATCATATATGGACATCACATGAACAGTGGAAAGATGTTTGCTGACCTTGAAAAATATAAGGACGAAGGATTTTACGAAGAACATCCGACAATCCTGTTCCGCACGATATGGGGAAATGAACAGTATCAGATATTTGCAGCATTTACAACACCCGTTTATACAGGGAATGATTTTGATTATTACAGTTTTATCAAAGCGGGAACAGTGGAGGATTATAAAAAATTTGTTGCTTCCGTTAAGGAAAAATCACTTTATCAGACAGGAACAACAGCAAAATACAGAGATAAGTTACTTACACTGTCTACTTGTGAGTATTCCCAGAAAAATGGGCGTATGGTACTGGTTGCAAAGAAAAATAACGGAAAATTACCATAGATCAGGAGATGATGACCATGCAGGAGCATGAATATAAAGCAAGGGACAAGACTGTCCAGAAGATGAGCCGGGATGGACTCCGGGAAAAAAATCTCCGCAGTAAAAAGGAAAAGCGGATTACCGGGCGTGAGGCAGATGAGAAGAAAATAGCCGGACACAGGGAACGGGAGCTGGACTTTGGAAAGGTCAGAAAAACTCATACTGCAGAAGAAACAGTTGAGGGAGTGAAAGAAGGAAAACACAGACTGCAGTCCAGACACGCTTTTCTGGAACAGGAAGAACTTGCGGAAGCGGAAGAAATGGAAAACTCAGAAATGAGTGATGATAAAGCAGGCGGGGAGAAATCTCCGTCTGTTTCACGTTCCAGACTTCGTAAAGAGAGTATCCGGGGACATCCGGGACGTGATGCTGAAACATCGGAACCGGACAGGCAGAGCCGAAAGAAAAAGATGGTCGTAGCTTATGCAGCGAAAGAGCAGAAACGCTGCCATGAAAAGTCAGAAGTTGATGAAAAATCAATGGAAGATTTTCGGGAAGAGATTAAAGGAAAGACGAAAAGGGAACAGACGCTAAAAGAACAGAAAAAATCAAAATCCCGTCTTTCCTTTGAAGATGAAAGTAAAGGTATGATTCCCGGTAGCGGAATGGCAAGAAAGGGGGCAAACGTTGTTTCAGAAACGGTATCTGCCTATGGTCAGAAAAAAATCAGAGAGGATACCGATGATAATGCTGCTCTTGATGCAGCAGATCAGATGGAATTTGCGGGAGAAAGCCTTGCAAGAAAGTCAATTTACGTTCGGGAACGGTTGAAAGAAAACCGACAGAGAAATAATCGGTTGAGGGAAACCGTTTTGGAAGAAACAGAAAAATCTCGCCTACAGTTTAGCACCAGTGCTTCCAATGAAGCAAAAAAGGCGGTTCAGAAAGAAGCAGAACAGAAGAAACAGTCTGCATTAAAGAAATTATTGCAGAAAAAGCGTTACCAGAAGCAGTATCAGGCTGCGAAACAGGGAAAAGCTGTGAAAGACGCAGTGCTTGTAAACGCACAGCGATTTACGGAAAAAGCCAAAGCTGCGGTCAAGGAGCTTGTGGCACAGAACAGAAATATCCTCCTGTCCATAGGAGTTCTGGTGCTGCTGTCTGCGTTAATGGCAACGAGCCTGTCAAGCTGTGCTGCGTTATTCCAGGGCAGTTCCAATGCTATTATTTCTACCAGTTATTCCAGTGAGGATGAGGATATTTATGCTGCGGAAAATGCTTATGTGGCATTGGAAAATGCACTGAATGAGCAGATCAATCAGATGAAAGCAAACCATTCCGACTATGATGAGTTCCAGTTCCAGATTGATGAGATCGGACACAATCCGTATCAGCTTATTTCTTATCTGACAGTCAAGTATGGCGGTTTTACCTATGCTGAGGTTGCAGACGAGATTCAGGAGATTTTCAGAGAGCAGTATGGCTTATATACAGATTCGACAAGAGAAACTGTAACAGAAAAGAAAACAGTCAGGGTTGGAGAATCACTGGGACAGGTTGTGACCAGTGGATATTGCAACTGTCCGATCTGCTGCGGGCAGTGGAGTGGAGGCCCGACTGCAAGTGGAGCATATCCACAGGCAAATCACACGATTGCGGTGGATGCTTCCAATCCATTTGTGCCAATGGGAACCCATGTTGTTATGAATGGAGTGGAATATGTAGTAGAAGATACAGGAGCATTTGCAAGATATGGTGTTCAGTTTGATGTATTTTACAGCGATCACGCTTCTGCATCAGCACATGGACATCAGACCTGGGAAGCATACATAGCAGACAGTAATGGAAGCCAGGAGGTGGAAGTAACTACAACAAGAGAAGTAAACCGGCTGGACGTAACACTTACGAACCATAACCTGGATGCAGTTTTAAGAAACCGTATGACAGATAAGGAACAGGAGCAGTATGACGCTTACAATAAATACTATGGAAATCGTGATTATCTGTTTGACCTTAATACAATTCCGACAGGCGGGGCAGGTTTTGGATATGATATTCCGGCAGAAGCACTTTCTGATCCGCAGTTTGCCAAGATGATCAGGGAAGCGGAAAAATATCTGGGTTATCCGTATGTATGGGGTGGTGCATCGCCATCTACCAGTTTTGATTGCTCTGGTTTTGTATGCTGGGTAATCAATAATTGTGGAAATGGATGGAACGTGGGAAGAACAACAGCGGACGGACTTCGTTCTTATTGTTCCTATGTATCTCCATCGGATGCAAAGCCGGGCGATCTGATCTTTTTCCAGGGAACTTATGATACGCCGGGAGCGAGCCATGTTGGAATTTATGTAGGAAATAACATGATGATTCATTGCGGGAATCCGATTCAGTATACAAGCATTGCAAGTTCTTACTGGCAGCAACATTTTATGGCATTTGGCAGACTTCACTAGAAGGGAGTAAATAAGAGATGAATATGCGGTTAAAAAAGGTTCTGGATGACATTCAGAAAACTGAAAACAAGATTCTGGAACTGCAGGAGCATGTAAGGCAACTGAGAATCCAGAAAAAGCAGATGGAAGATGCAGAAATCATTAAGGCAATCCGTTCCATGAAGATGGACAGCCGAAAGATGCTGACTTTTCTGGACGGGATTCAGAATGGAACAGTTACCATGCAGTTTGATGAAGAGGGCAATCTTTCTATGGATAGTTCTGAAACAGGTATAAAGAAAGAAGAAAATATGGACAGAGAAATGTCAACCGGACTGATAGAAGAAAGAGAGGATTTGGAAGATGAAGAATAAAGTAATGAAAAAAATTTTGATGATTATGTTGTCATCAACAATACTGATGGGTTCTGCCAGTGTGACCGCTTTTGCACAGGCAAATGAAAACGCAGAGCAGGCTGAAACTGCGGAACAGGTGATAGAAGAACAGCCGGCGGAGCAGCCTGCCGCAGAGGGAACACCGTTTTCCACGTCGGGAAACGGACAGCTTGTGGATGATAAGGAGAATGACAGTTCCAAGCAGTTTCTGACGGTACAGACAAAGAATGGAAATACCTTTTATATGGTCATTGACCGTTCCGGTACTTCCGAAAACGTGTACATGATGTCACTGGTAGATGAAAATGATCTGGCAGAGTTCTTAGGCGAAAACGAGGAAATCGAGAAAAAAGAGGAACCAGCAGTTGTTCTTCCGGAAACGACTGCAGCACCAGAACCAGAAACTACCGTACAGCCAGAAACAGAAGTAAAACCGGAATCCGGTGGTAATAAAATGTTTGGCTCTGCGATCCTGGGCGGCGGTATTGTACTGGTATTCGGTGGTTTAGCTGCTTTTGCTTTAAGTAAATTCCGAAAGAAAAAAGAGGACAGTATTGTAGAGGAAGGTCTGGAATTTGCTGATGACAGTTACATCAATGAAGATGAAGAAAATGCGGAAGATCAGCAGAAATAACAAAAAAGCATAAGGTATGGAGAAAGGGCAGTTCTTTATAGACTGCCTTTTTGACAGGAAAAGGAGGAAAACATGGCGAAATTTTTAGTGATTGCAGAGAAACCGAGCGTGGCACAGAGCCTTGCAAAAAATTTATCTGCTTATCAGAGAAAGGACGGGTATCTGGAGGGGAACAGTTGCATCGTCAGTTGGTGCCTGGGGCATCTGGCAGAGTATGTCCCACCGGAAATCTATGATGAAAAATATGCAAAATGGCAGTTTGAGGATTTACCGATTATTCCGGAAGTATGGAAAGTTCAGGTATCAGAGGATAAAAAGAAGCAATTTGATGTGATATGCAGCCTGATGAACCGGGCAGATGTAGCATATCTGGTGAATGGCTGTGATGCCGGAAGAGAAGGAGAACTGATTTTTAAAAGAGTTTATGATCTGGCAGGCTGTCAGAAACCAGTGAAGCGTCTGTGGATCAGTTCAATGGAAGATGAAGCAATTCAGAAAGGATTCCAGTCATTAAAGGCCGGGAAAGAATATGCAGGTCTTTGTAATGCTGCGGTATGCAGGGCACAGGCAGACTGGCTGATCGGAATGAACGCAACGAGAGCCTACACAACCAGATATTTTAAACGTCTGGTAGTTGGCAGAGTGCAGACACCAACGCTTGCTATACTGACGGAAAGAAAAGAGAAAATTGAGCATTTCAAGAAAGAAGCCTATTATAAGGTTTCCCTGTCAGATGGAAGACTTGCGGTAATTTCAGAAAATATTCAGTCTGAAACAGAAGCGGAAGAATTAAGAAAACTCTGTGATGGGACAGAAGCTGTTGTGACCAGAGTGAAAAGAGAACAGAAAAAGACTTCTCCGCCCAAACTTTATGACCTGACCAGTCTGCAGAGGGAAGCAAACCGATTTTTCGGATACACTGCACAGAAAACATTGGATATGCTGCAGGAACTGTATGAAGAAAAGATGGTTACTTATCCGAGAACAGACAGTCAGTATGTAACCGAGGATATGAAAGAAACGGTAAAAATGCTTGCCGAAGGCATGACAGATTTTCTTCCGTTTCTGGAATCTGGACAGATTAGGGGGAACATAGATCGTGTGGTTAATAATGCAAAGGTATCTGATCATCATGCAATCCTACCGACAAAAGAAGCAATGGAAAAAGGCATGGGAGGACTTTCCGGTGGAAAGAAAAATCTGCTGATGCTGATCGGACAGCAGCTTGTTCAGGCAACAGGGGAAGAGTACCTTTATGAGCAGACAGAAATTTCCGTACAGTGCAAAGAACATGAATTTACTGCAAAAGGAAAGCTGCCTGTGCAGATGGGCTTCAAAGAAGTGGAAGAAGCCTTTCGGAAATACTGTGTAAAGGATAAGAAATCTGATGAACCGGATAATAAGACAGAACTTCCAGAAGGATATGAGGAAGGAATGACTCTTGCCTCTGTGAAAGCAGAGAAGAGTACACATTACACTTCTCCGCCGAAGATGTTTACCGAAGATACTCTGCTTGCTGCAATGGAAACAGCGGGAAATAAGGAATTTGATTCTGAAACAGAGAAAAAGGGATTGGGGACACCGGCAACCAGAGCCAATATTATTGAGAAGCTGGTATCTTCCGGGTATGCAGAACGTAAAGGAAAACAGATTTTTCCTACGGTGGCAGGCTGTGAGCTGATTCATGTAATGCCGGAGAATCTGAAATCCGCAAGCCTGACAGCAGAATGGGAGAATCAGCTTCTGATGATGGAAAAGGGAAAAATCCATGATGATGAATTTATGGATGGGATTGTATCTATGATTACCGATGTTCTTTCAGTATGCAGGGCGATTCCAGAAGAAGAACGGAATCGTTTTCAGACTGCAAGGGAAGTAATTGGGAAATGCCCGGTATGCGGTTCCGATGTATATGAGGGTAAGACCAATTATTATTGTTCTAACAGAAGTTGTCCGTTTGCTTTATGGAAGTCAAATAGGTTTCTGGAAAGCATGAAAAAATCAATGGATAAAAAGATGGCAGTGGAGCTTCTGAAAAAGGGACGTACCCATGTAAAAGGACTGTATTCCAAGAAAAAGGACAGCAAATTTGATGCTGATCTTGTACTTGGGGTAGAAGATGGAAAAGCCAGATTCAGTCTGGAATTTCCTAAAAAGAAAAAATAAAGCACAGTCAGAAGGAGGAATAGGTTATGGCTCGTTTAGATGAGATACGTGGACTTGCAGAATATCATGCAGCCCATATCAGCAGTTCACCAAGGGACTGGATGAATTATCTGGATACCGCAGCCAGGTTATACAGGTATCCATTTATGGATCAGCTTTTGATCCACGCACAGCGTCCAAAAGCAACTGCCTGTGCTTCGCTGGAATTATGGAATGAAAAAATGCTGCGGTGGGTAAACCGAGGAGCAAAGGGAATTGCTCTTTTGGATGAAACCATGCAGAAAACAAGACTCCGATATGTATTTGATATTCAGGATACTCATAAGGTAAAAGGTGGAAGAACCCCTTACCTGTGGCGGTTGCAGGAGAAGCAACAGGAGGAGTTATTAAACCATTTAGAAGAAGTTTATGGACTGGAAGCTAAAGATACAGGAAGTCTTTCTGATGCACTGATGGCAACAGCGAAGTATATGGTAGAAGAAAATCTGGATGAATACCTGGATGGCTTGACATATGTGACGGAAGGAACATACCTGGAGGAGCTGGAAGAAAATACCATACGCAGCGAATTTCGCAGTCTGTTGACAGACAGCATTTATTATACGCTGGCTTCCAGATGCGGACTTGATCCGCTGGAACGGCAGGAAGAAATGGACTTCGTACATATCACAGACTATAACAGTTTATCGGTGCTGACATTTATTGGAAATGCGACGAGCATGGCCAGTGAGTCTGTGCTAGTGGATATTGGAAGATTTGTACACCGTATTTCATTAGAAGAAATGAAAAAGGGTATTGAAAATTCGGAGGAAAGGAATTATAATAAATTTAACACGTTAATTCGTGAAAGCGAAGAAAACAACAACAGAATCATAGAAAACGAATATTCACAGGAAGATGAAGGAGGAAATGAGCATGGAACTGACATATCATCGCAAAGGGGATTATCTGTTTCCGAATCTGACAATCCAGGAGACAGAGGTACAGATCGGGAAATACGGAATGCTGCGGAGGACATTTCTGAAGGAACACAAGAACAGCCTGTATCAGAGCCTGTTACTGACTGGGAAACTGAACAGCCATCTGGAAGAGATCGAGAAAACAGCACAGAAGAGATTGGAAGTACAGATAGCGAAACTGTTGGAGAAGAATCCGGCACCATCGAAAGAGGAGAACCCGATGGCGTGGACAGCACATATGAACAGTCTGACGGCAACAGCGGAAGAGAGCATCTTGACGGAATTGGTGTACAGCTAATTGAAGACACAAGTGAAGATCAGTTAAGTAAAGCAGAGGAAGAAATTGCCTCTGCTTTATCTTTGCCCGAACTTCCATCTGTAAATGAACAGAAAAGGGAAATCGAAAACAGAATAGCTTCCCTCTATGCTGGGGAGATTGCCATTCCAAGTGAGGTGGTCGATGAGGTTTTAAGAACCGGAGGAAACCGAAGCAAGAGCCAGCTTCGTATTATCTATAATTTTATGAGTGAGCAGACACCGGAAGAATATACGGAGTTTGTGAAGCGGGAGTATGGGACTGGTGGAAAGGGATTTGAAATCAATGGTATGGAGTATTCGGTCTGGTTTGATGAAACTGGATTGCAGATTGCAGTAGGGCATACTGTTACCGATCAGATTCTGGATAAAGCGTTTTTGTCCTGGGAAGATGTGAGTGGCCGTATCCATCAGCTTTTGAAACAAGGCGAGTATGCACCGCAGTCCGTACTTGATGTTGCAAGGAAGAATGCGATAAAGGAACATGCCCAGGCACTTGCCTATATGAAAGCGGATATGGCAGAGGGTGTAGCAGAACTTGTCTTTGATGAAGAGGATTTACCACATCTTCACAGTATTTATCCGGAAATTACTGATTATCTGGAAGAGAAACTAACAGATCCGCAGTGGCTGGCAGATCTGAACGAACGTCTGGAAGGACTGGCAATGGCTTATGAGGAAGATAAAAGTATTATGCGGTTCCGCACCTATAATCCAATCAGAATATCCGGACAGTTCCAGAAATTTGCCGCAGAAGTAATTCCATACAATGCCAGAGATGAATTCGCATGGCAGGAACATAAGGTATTTATTACTCAGGATGAAATAGATGCTTTTCTTGCCGGTGGAGGTCCGTATTCGGATGGAAGGCTTTCTACCTATTCTTTTTATCTCCTGAATGAAGATGATAAGGCAAGGACAGATTTTATCAAGGAAAAATATGGGATAGGCGGTCAGAGCCATGCTTTATGTGGAGCAGACAATTCACATGCAGATTATGACGGGAAAGGTTTGAAGCTGGAGAGAGGGGACTATGGGAATCCAGATATTTCGGTGTTGCTGCCCTGGGCAAAAGTTGCAAAAAGAATCGGCTATCTGATTGATAACCAGCAGTTCTTACGTTCTGCAGATTATTCCCGTATGCCGGAATATGAGAGGGAACGGATTGCAGGAAAAGTGATCAGTTTTTATGCAAGACTGCCAGAAGAAATTGAGCGTCCGTTTAAGCAGGATTTTTTTAATGAAGAAGCAAGAAAAGAACTTCCTGTTATGCTGAATGATTCGGAGAAGTCGCAGAAATTGTTACAGGCGATGGACGATGCACTGGCAATGCTGCCACTGGATTTTGAATCAGTGAATGAAACTTATGAGAAGAAATTACAGCTTTTGACCGAAGTACATCAGTATGTGGAAGGCAGCTATACGATTTTCCCGGCACAGGAAGTACCAGATCAGGCAGATGGCTTAAATGGATACCAGATGTCTTTATTTGATATTGTGAGTGCTTCCGAACCAGAAGAAAATACAGAAGAACCAGAAGTGGAAGAGTCGTCTGCAGAAATGGAGGAGGTACAAAAAGGAGAACCAGAATCAGAATCTGTAATTGTACAGGAACAGTGGGACGAGAATGTATTTGAATATCAGGGGTATCATTTTGAACCAGTGGGGATTCTTCCGCAAGGTCTGGAAGGGAAAGAACTGGTAAACCAGACAAGAGGAAATACAGAATTGCACCTGACTACCTACGAGCGAGAAGATGATATTTTATATTCCTACGCAGGATTCTATGAGGCAAGTGGTTCATCAAAAGCTGATATTTTCCGGTGTATGGAAACTGGACGAAATTATATTCCAGGGGAGAACGAACTATTTGGCTATGAGGGAGAATTTTTACCATATCTACAGAATGAGCAGGTGCAGGAACAGGAACCGCATAATTTCCATATTACAGATGATGACCTTGGTGCTGGCGGTCCGAAAGCAAAGTTTAAAGCAAATATGGAAGCTATCCGGCTGCTGAAAGAACTGGAACAGGATCAGAGATTGGCAACACCGGAAGAACAGGAAGTGTTGTCGAGATATGTTGGATGGGGCGGTATTCCACAGGCTTTTGAAGAGAGAAACAGTGCCTGGGCAGAGGAATACACGCAGTTAAAAGGAATCCTCACACCAGAAGAATACAGTGCAGCAAGGGCATCAACGCTGAATGCCTTTTATACTTCTCCGACAGTCGTCAAAGCAATGTATGAAGCACTTGGAAATATGGGACTGAAACAGGGAAATATCTTAGAACCGTCCTGTGGAGTTGGTAACTTTATGGGACTTTTACCGGAAAGCATGAGTGCTGCAAATATGTATGGTGTGGAGCTTGATCCGGTTTCTGGGCAGATTGCAAAGCAGCTTTACCAGAAGAACAGGATTGCGGTACAGGGATTTGAGGAAACCAGTTATCCGGACTGCTTTTTTGACTGTGTGATCGGAAATGTACCATTTGGGGCATATCAGGTCAGTGACCGCAAATATGACAGATACCATTTTATGATCCATGATTATTTTATTGCAAAATCCTTAGATATGGTGCGTCCGAGCGGAGTGGTGGCAGTTGTCACGTCAAGCGGTACGATGGATAAACAGAATCCGGAAGTCCGACAGTATTTTGCAAACCGAGCAGATCTGCTAGGGGCAATCCGCTTACCGAACAATGCTTTCCAGAGAAATGCCAATACCAGTGTGGTTGCGGATATCCTGTTTTTCCAGAAAAGGGACAGGGCTGCGATCACAGAGCCAGACTGGGTACAGTTGAAAACCACGCCAGAAGGCTATACAGTCAATTCCTATTTTGCAGACCATCCGGAAATGGTGCTTGGGGATTTCACAACAGAAAGTACCCAGTACGGAAAACAGGAAGTAACGGTAAAGGCGAAAGAGGGAGCAGATCTGGCAGAACAGTTAAAAGAAGCGGTACAGCATATTCAGGGAACTATCACAGAGCAGGAGATTTCAGATACAGAACTGGAAGAACAGGTGGTATCCATACCCGCAGATCCGAGTGTTAAAAACTTCAGCTTTGCACTTGTAGGAGAGGACATTTATTACAGGGAAAATTCTGTTATGAATAAGATGGAAATTCCCATTGTGACAGGCGAGCGTGTCAGAGGCATGGTTGCTATCCGGGATGCAACAAACAGACTTCTGGAACGGCAGTTGGAAGAATGCAGTGATGAAGAGGTTGCCAGCTTACAGGCTGAATTGAACCAGGTTTATGACAGTTTTACCGCAAAGTATGGACTACTCAGCAGCAGTGCCAATAAAAGAGCGTTCAGCATGGACAGCAGCTATTGCCTTTTGACTTCCCTTGAATTTCTGGACGAAAAGGGCGAGTTGAAGCGGAAAGCAGACATATTTACGAAAAGGACGATCCGCAGGGCAGAGCCGGTAACATCGGTAGATACTGCAAGTGAAGCACTGGCGGTATCTATCGGGGAAAAGGCAAAAGTGGATATTCCTTATATGATGGAGCTTACCGGGAAAACAGAGGAAGAGGTCACAGAGGAGCTTACAGGCGTTATCTTCAAAAATCCCCTTACAGATAAATGGGAGCCATCCGACGGGTATCTTTCCGGAAACGTCAGGGAGAAGCTGAACATTGCAAGGCAGTTTGCAGAAAACCATCCGGAATATATGGTCAATGTACAGGCACTGGAACGGGTACAGCCAAAAGATCTGGACGCTTCCGAGATTGAAGCAAGGCTTGGTGCAACATGGATTTCGCCGGACTATATTACAGAGTTCATGGCAGAAACATTCCATACACCACAACAGCATATCAATTATGAGCGTATCAAAGTACAGTATGCGGAAGTGACCGGACAATGGAACGTAAAAGGAAAGAACGTGGACAGCAGCAATAACCCGCTTTCCACCGCAACTTACGGAACACAGAGGGCAAATGCTTACAGACTGTTGGAGGATGCTCTGAATCTGCGTGACACAAAAATCTATGACACAATACATGATGCGGATGGGGAACACCGGGTACTGAACCGGAAAGAAACCACCCTGGCACAGCAGAAGCAGGAACTGATCCGGGAGGAATTTAAAGAGTGGATCTTTAAGGATATGCGCCGACGGGAAACGCTCTGCAAAATTTATAATGAACGGTTTAACAGCATCCGGCCAAGGGAATATGATGGCAGTCATATCCAGTTTGTCGGAATGAATCCGGAAATTAAGCTGATGGAGCATCAGAAAAATGCGGTGGCACATATCCTTTATGGAAATAATACCCTGCTCGCACACTGTGTAGGTGCAGGCAAGACATTCCAGATGATCGCAGCTGGTATGGAGAGCAAGCGTCTGGGACTGGCACAAAAGAGCCTTTATGTGGTTCCAAACCATTTGCTGGAACAGTGGGGAAGCGATTTTTTACGCTTGTATCCGGGAGCAAATGTTCTGGTGGCAACAAAGAAAGATTTTGAACCGGCAAACAGAAAACGGTTCTGTTCCAGAATCGCAACAGGGGATTATGATGCGGTTATTATTGGACACAGCCAGTTCGAAAAAATCCCGCTTTCTAGGGAAAGACAGATTGCATTGCTTGAAGATCAGATTGCAGATATTACATTTTCTATTGAATCAGCAAAGACGCAGGTTGGAGAGCAGTATACCGTTAAACAGATGGAAAAGACGAAGAAAACTCTGAAAGCAAAACTGGAAAAATTAAATGACCAGACACGAAAAGATGATGTTGTGACTTTTGAGCAGTTAGGCGTGGACAGGCTGTTTGTGGACGAGTCACATTATTACAAAAATCTTTTTTTATACACTAAAATGCGGAATGTGGCAGGCATTTCACAGACCGATGCACAGAAAAGTTCAGATATGTTTATGAAATGCAGGTACATGGATGAGATTACCGGGGGAAAGGGAATTACGTTTGCAACGGGAACACCCGTATCAAACAGTATGACCGAATTATACACCATTATGAGATACCTCCAGTATGATACTTTAATGAATATGGGAATGGGGCATTTTGATTCGTGGGCAGCTACTTTTGGAGAAACTGTTACGGCAATCGAATTGTCACCGGAAGGGACGGGCTATCGTGCAAAAACACGATTTGCCCGTTTCTTTAATCTTCCGGAACTGATTTCCATATTTAAGGAAACAGCAGATATTCAGACTGCGGACATGTTGAATCTTCCTGTACCGGAAGCAGAATATATCAATGAAGTGTTAAAGCCGAGTGAGAAACAGAAAGAAATGGTGGAAGCCTTTTCGGAACGTGCAGAACAGGTTCGTGGCGGTGCGGTAGATCCAAGGGTAGATAACATGCTCAAGATTACCAACGACGGAAGAAAATGTGCATTAGACCAGAGGCTTTTAAATGATATGCTTCCAGATGCAGGGGAAAGCAAGGTAAATGCCTGTGTGGAGAATGCTTTCCAGGTATGGGAGGACGGAAAAGATACACAGGCTACCCAGTTAATTTTCTGCGACCTCAGTACACCGAAAACTGACGGAACGTTCAATGTTTATGATGATGTAAGAAACAAGCTGGTGGAACGGGGAATCCCGAAAGAGCAGATCGCATTTATCCATGAGTATAATACGGAAGTAAAAAAAGCGGAGCTGTTTGCAAAGGTGCGGGCCGGGCAGGTAAGAATCCTGATGGGTTCCACTCCAAAACTCGGTGCTGGTACCAACGTCCAGGACAGATTACTTGCGCTGCATCATCTGGACTGCCCTTGGAAACCGTCTGACCTGGAACAGCAGGAGGGACGTATTCTCAGACAGGGAAACCAGAATGACAAGGTAAAAATCTTCCGGTATGTAACGGAAAATACATTCGATTCGTACATGTGGCAGATTCTGGAAAATAAGCAGAAGTTTATTTCACAGATCATGACCAGTAAATCCCCGGTGCGTGCCTGTGAAGATGTAGATGATACAGCTCTGTCCTATGCAGAAATCAAAGCACTGGCAACAGGAAACGAGTACATCAAAGAAAAAATGGATCTGGATGTGCAGGTAAGTAAACTGAAACTTTTGAAAGCAAACCACACCAGTCAGATCTATCGTCTGGAATCGGATATTGCAAAGCGGTATCCGGTACAGATTACAGCATTAAAAGAGAAGATTGCCGGTATGCGTGTGGATGCAGATGTAGTAAAAGGAATAGATTTGCAGGATAATGACCACTTTGCAATGACAGTTGGTGGAAAGCTGTATACCGATAAAAAAGAAGCGGGAGTTGCACTCATTTCAGCAGCATCCGGCTTGAAGTCCGTAAAATCAGCAGGGCAGATCGGAGAATATCATGGTTTTGCACTTTCTTCAGAATACAATTTCCTGTCGAATACTTATACCCTGACGATCAAGGGAAAATGTTCTTATAAGATTGAGTTCGGAAAGGATACTCTGGGCAATATCCAGAGGATTCATAATGCACTTTCTGCAATCGAGAAAAAGCTGGCAGATACCGAGCAGAATCTGGAAACGGTACAACAGCAGTTAAAGACCGCACAGGAAGAGGTGCAGAAGCCATTCCCGAAAGAAGCGGAACTGAGTGAAAAAATGGAACGTCTGGCAGAACTAAATGCCATGCTGAACATGGATGAGAAAGGGGGAGAAAATCTTCTGGCAGATGAGGGCATTGGGGAAAATCCGGAAGTAAACGTGACAGAGGAACGACAGGACAGAATTGCTGACAGTGTTCATAAAACATCTATTCTGGAAAGACTGAAAGAACAGAAACAGCAGGAGCAGACAGGCGAAATACAGCAGAAACCAAAAAAGAAACACGAACAGGAGTTATAAAGGGTATCCCGTCAGAGTGACCATAGCTTTGGCGGGATTTTTCTATGGAGGATTTGATTATGGCAAACAGAGAAGAACAGTTAAAGCAGATTACAGAGCAGTTGGAACAGGGTGTTGCAGAAATATTCACATCAGAAAAATATACGGAATATCTGAATACAATGGCAAAGTTCCATAATTACAGTTTTAATAATACATTGTTAATCGCTATGCAGAAACCGGAAGCAACACTGGTAGCGGGGTATCAGGCATGGCAGAAGAAATTCAACCGGCAGGTAAAAAGAGGGGAAAAAGGTATCCAGATTATTGCACCGGCTCCGTATAAAGAGAAACAGGAGATTGAAAAGACTGATCCGGAAACAGGAGAGATTGTGATCGGGGAAGATGGACAGCCGGAAACAGAAGTGGTAGAGCGTGTCATTACAAGATTTCGGGTTACGACAGTATTTGATGTCAGCCAGACCACAGGGGAACCAATCCCAGAGTTTGAGGTATCAGAACTGGAGGGGGATGTTCTGATCTACCATGATTTTATGGAAGCATTAAAAATGGTAGCCCCGGTTCCTATCCGCTTTATTGACATTGACGGGGAGGCGAAAGGCTTTTATCAGCTTGTCGATAAATATATCGCTGTCCAATCGGGTATGAGTGAAGCGCAGACTATGAAAACAGCGGTGCATGAAACCGCACATGCAGTATTGCATGATCGTGACCAGATGGAAGCGGAGGGCATTGTAAAAGACCAGCTTACAAGGGAAGTGGAAGCAGAAAGTGTTGCCTATGTGGTGTGTAATCATTTTGGACTGGATACATCGGAGTATTCCTTTTCCTATATTGCGAGCTGGTCTTCTGGTAAAAATATGAAAGAGCTTCGTGCTTCCATGGATACCATTCGCAAGACTTCTGCTGATATGATTGGACAGATTGAGGAAAAACTCAAGGAACTTCAGATCGAAAGACCAGAGCAGGAAGTAACTGCTGTGGAGCAGACAGAAGAACTGAGTGCCATGCAGTATGCGGAGCAGACCATCAACCGTCTGGAACAGGAACGGACGATTTTTAGCAATGACCAGAGAAATCTTATCGTGAATTTTGCTTATAAACTGGATGACAGGGAAGCAACGGAAAAACTGGCAGAGAATCTTGCGGAATCTATTCTGGATGGAAACAGAGAAGCGGTACTAAATCTGATTGGAGAAGCGGAGGAACAGATTGACAGTCTGCCGGATTCGATGATCGGGTTATCTGAACTGCATGAGGCTGGATTCTATTCGGAAAGTATGCTGCCGCTTACCAGGGAACGGGCAGTGGAGCTGCACCATGAGGGAGTAACGGTTTACGGACTGACCGGAGCAGTTGGCGGTCAGGAGCAGTCGCAAAGGGTTATGGATCTGGAACTGGATATTTTACAGCATGACGGATTCTTCGGAGTGACAAAATTTGAATGGAAAAATTACCGGAGAAGTCAGGAAACGGTTATGACACCGGAAGAAAAAGCAAAGATCAAAGAAACGCTTCTTCTGGAAAGTGATGGAAAACGTTATGGTATTTATCAGATTAACAGTGGACAGGAAGAAAGAGGATATCAGTTTTTAAGTCTGGAAACGGCAAAAGAAATGGGATTTACCGTAGATGGCAAAGACTATCAGATGGTTTACAGTGAAAGACTGAGAGATGCTACGACACTGGACAATCTCTTTGAGCGATTTAATATAGAGCGTCCAAACGATTTTACCGGGCATTCTATGTCAGTCAGTGACGTGATCATTATGAATCGGGGTGGCAGATTAACCGCATACTATGTGGATTCCTTTGGATTTACAGAACTGCCGGACTTTGTGGCACAGAGAGTTGAAATGTTAAATGCCAATTCTGTAAAAGCGTATCCGGATGTTTATATGGGAACTTTGGAAAATGCTATGCAGGAAAGAAATATAGACGCTTACCTGGATTCCAGAAAACTGAATATTGACTGTAAAAATGCAATCGAACAGGCAATCACTGAAAACTTTGATGGCATGAGCCTGACCCCGGATACTGCGACAGGGGTGATTGAAAAATATGGAGAAGAACGGGTTGCCTTTGTTCTGGCAAATACATTGAAACAGCTCTCCTATGATGGAAGATTTTCTGATGGCAATAAACGGTGGGCTGATGGTATTGATGTTCCAGAAAATATCAGCCGGGGAATAGATTTGAACAGGGATTACATTGTGAGCAGCCACCCTGCAGTCTTGAATGGCTTCATTGATATGGCAAGAAACGAAATCCGCACCCGGAAACTGGAAGAGATGCTTGGCGTGAAAAATCAGCATATCACTGAAAATACAAGAGGGTATGAAGCAGACGGACATACAGGCACCTGGTATGCAGTGGATATGAAAACGTATCATGGTGAGCGATTCTTCCAGATGCGAAGTGAGGAATACGGTCAGGAAGTGGCAGATATTATTGTGTCGGAGAATGGAACACTGGTGGCAGAGGACATCTGGTATGGATTTGATGAAGGAGCCAGGGAAGCTATTTCAGAATATCTGGAAGAAAATGGCGCAACGGTGTATGACCTGATAGATCTTCCAGACCAGGCAACAGTCATCTTAGCAGACGGAACAGTTATGAAAATCATGGAACAGCAGCCAATCAGTACAGATACATGGGAGCCGACACTGACCGGACAGAATCTGCGGGGTGAAGAACAGAAATTCAGCTTTTTCGAGATACATAAAGTCAGAGAAAATAATGGCATTGACCTGAAAATGCCAGAAAATCATTATATTGACCAATATTATGTGATCGAAGATCTGGCAGCAAAAGGTGGGATGAAGATCGAGAGATATAAGGATCTTGGAGCTGCCCTTGGAGCATATTACTCTCTGCCTAATCATAAAATGAAAGCTCTTGGAATTGAAAATACAGCACCGTTGCGAGGTAGTCTTGATTTTATCCAGTGTAAGAATGGAATAGATACATTGATTTATGATTGCCAGGAAGTGGAAGGATGGCTGAATCCGCAGATATACAATACTTTTAAAGAGATAGTAAACAGTCTGGCAGGACATGATACAGAGATAGCATACCAGATTGGAGAGCAGTATTTTACAATCCAGACAGTAGAAGATGGTTATGATTATACATTCTATGATAAGGATTATCTGGAACTGGATGGCGGTGTCTACGATAATCCGGATATTTCTATTTCAGAAGTAATGGAGAACATTTTAGAGGAAGAAGGATTGCCCCTAGAAGATGCAAATGTGATGGATTATGAAGAACTGTATGCCGAAATTGAATATGCAGAAGAAGAGAGAATGGAGAAGATACAGTTTGAACGTAATTGTCCAAAGGCTTTTTTTGATGGTTATGACAGGGAAGCGGCATTAAAAAATTATGAGGGAATAACCGTACAATTTAAAAAATCTGGTATGTATTTAACAGTGCAACCGACGGAGGATGGCTATAAATACCTGGTTTATGATCAGGAACTTCATGAAATTTCAGGAGATGCTTGTGGAAATCCAGAAGATTCTATTCAGAAAGCAATGTATGCCAGCTTGAAAAATGAAGGATTGGAAGATGTTGAATGTGTAAAAGTTGATGACAGGGAGTTTCGGGATAAGGTAATCAGTCATTCTAAAGAAGTGCTGGCTAGTGGAGATATTCGATTCACTTCGGAACTTGGCAGATGTGAAACAGCATTGAATGGAATGGGCAGGGCAGAAATTGAATATGAAGTTTTATTTCATGCAAGAGCTGTTCTGGAAGAAATGGGACTGGAAAATGAAGTTACATTGATTGGGGCGAGAGTACATGGTTCCAGAAGTAGAGATGACCTGTATCGTGCAGATTCTGATCTTGATGTGGTGCTTTCTTATCGAGGAAATATTCGAGAGGATAGTTTTTTTAACGAATTGAATTCGTATGGTATGGCAATAGCAGGCATTAAAGTAGATATTACCCCAATCTTAGAAGAAAGAATTACTTTGGCGGAGTATATAAAGGAATCGGAAGCCTATCTTGATCAGCAGGAAATCAGGAAACTAGCAGTGGACTTGGATAATTTTAGTTATGAATATGATACTTATGAATATAAAGATACCGTTGAAAATAGGGAAGAACAGGTTGAGAAACTCACAGAGGATATTTTGAACAAGGAGACAGCAGGTTTAAAAGACTGGCTGACTGAGGTGGCAGAAGAATCGGATATAGACAGCGATGTAGTCACTGCCCAGTCATTACTTTCACGTCTGAAAAATGCAGAAACACTTTCTGTTTTTACCAGACAGCCAGAGCAGAAACAGCCGGAAGACACGATCACTTTTTATGTTGCGGAGTGTATGGAATTTCCTGTTGTGGGTGAGTATCATGAGAACCTTACCCTGGAAGAAGCCTTACGCATTTATGAATCAATTCCTGCAGAACGCATAAATGGAATAAAAGGTGTTGGATTTGAACTGCATGATGGAAGCGATTATGACGGACCGTATGATCTTATGCGCCTGGGAAAAGTTGACCGGGAAGGTGTGGAGATGATTCAGCATTATAAGGAAAGTCCATTAGTGCAGAAAGCAATGGATGATGTAGAAAAATATTTTGACTCAAAGCAGGAGATTACGAAAATAGAGGAAAAAGCAGTTGAAGATAAGTCTGTACCAAAAGAAAATCTTCCGCAGCCAAAGAGCAGAAAAGAATCTGTTCTTCAGGCACTCAGAGAGCGTCAGGCGAAAATAAAAGAGCAGGAGCAGAATATGTCGAAAGAAAAATACAAGGCACATAAGAAGGGAGATGTAACATTATGATGGTAAGGTTTGAGGAAGATGAATATATAGCAGTGGCAATTTTTGATGCAGGAAACCGGATTCAGACAATGGAAGCGATGGATGAGATTTTTTCCTATCTGGACGAAGATATGAAATTGCTGATTTTTACAACGATTCAGAAGCTCTACTATCTTAGTGATGAGGGATATGAAGAATTGCAGAAAACAGTAGAAATCTACAAAGCAGATCTGGAGGTGGATGGAGAATGAGTACAAGTCAGTTTGCAGTTTACCAGTTAAAAAGAAAGCCGGAATTGAGAAGTCTTCTTTTCCGGACGTATGAAGAACTTGCACAGGAGCAGGTTCCAGTGCAGGTGGCAAATTATGAACAGGTGTATCTGGGAACAATGAAGCCAGGAGAAACACCGGATCAGATAAAAAAGGAGTTGGGGAAGAAACAGCCACACAATTATAAAGGTCATGCAGTCAGTACCAGTGATGTGCTGATCCTTAATGATAAGGGTGTTATGACCACTTACTATGTAAACAAAGATACTTTTATAGAAATTTCTGATTTTATGAAAGTCACATCTTCAGAAGGCGGTGGACTTACAAAAGATACAGTGGGATATGAAATAGCTGGAAAAGACGGAACATGGGAAGTAATAGATTATCTGCTGGTAGAAGGCAAGAATTATTTCCTTATGGAACATGAGCAGTATGGGAAAGATGTTGCGTATGTAGTCTTAGATCAGAAAGGCAATGTGCTTGTAGACAGCACCTACAATGGATTTGATGATTCAGTAAAACAGAAGCTACTTGCTTCTCTTCACCCGCCAGTACAGGAGCAGCCCGGAAATAGTAAACCGAAACTGGATAACTGGCAGAAGTATATGGAGAATGGGGAATACCTGCGAAGTGCGGAAATCACAGAGGAAGCAAATTATAATATGATTGACGGACTTAAGAATAATGCTGTACCAAAAGATAAAAAGAACCGTCAAAAAGAATCTGTCCTTGCAAAACTAAATGAGAAAAAGGAGGAAATTGCAAGGCTTAGTGAAAAAAAGGCTATGTGTGAAATGCTAGAACGTAATAGAAAATGAGAAATAAAAATAATTTTTTATCTGAAAATGATGTATACTTTAGTTTAGAAGCGGATTTTTATATAGGATTTAATGCTATTATTAAATTGACAAAAAGCACCATACGTATCGTCTGGAGATGAACGGTATAAATATGCGTGAAACAGAATGATGTTGTAATCTAGCGGTACTTCGTACCGTTAAAAATGGAATAGCCGTTCCGCAGTAGCGGAACTGGCATTCCATTTAAGCGTAATTTGCAAGATATATCCAATCGAATTAAATATATCTCTTTTGATTTACCTCTTAATTAGTTTTGAAATCATAAATAGTGGTGATGTAATTATTATTTATTATCTCCAAGACGCTGAATATACGCCTTTAGCATTACAGTATGTTGTACAAGTATAGGTAAAAGACTGTACGGTCATATTTACGGGGTCTATACCAATATTAAATTTTCCGGTAAATGTATTTCTGACATATGCGTTATAAGCGGAAGAACCTTTGACAGCTTTTTTGGTAGTTACATTCCAAACGATAGCACTGTGTGTTCCGTATGCATCTATAGGCTTCGAAGTTGACCCATTTGTTCTAAATACACCAACAGCTTTTAATGTAACAACTGTTCCGCCAAATATATTTTTTAATTTTAATGTTGAAGTAATTGTTCTATCATACGTCGCTTTGGTTAATGGATTCATTATTTGTCCATCATCATGGGTTTCTGCTTCTAATACTAGATTTTCACTTACTGGAACAGTAGCAGAATCACCAACTTCTAAGTCAGGAAGTTGAGCGACAGCTTTATTAAGATTCTGTTCAAGATTCTCTGCTTCATTTAAAGATATACCTAATTCTTCTGCTACAATTTCTGGTGTTACTGTAGGAACATCACTGTTATTGTTTTCGGCAGCACTTACACTCGCTACATGTCCTAAGATTAACATGCATACTAATGCTAATGATGTAATTGTTTTGCTGATTTTTTGTAAATTGAATTTTTTCATAATTTCTCCCTTCTGTGGCTCATTCTTCACCAAAATCAAATGATTTCGAGGATGATAATAAATCATTCTGTTCATCATGTCAAGAAAATATTTTTAATAATGTTAAAAAAAGTTTTGATAAAATTAAAAAAAACAGCTTTTAATTAAAATACAAGTATGTTATAATAAAAAAGGAGATGATTGCTATGGATACTGTTCCTATGTGGATGAAAAATTTGAATGATGAAGATTTGATTTTTATCAAAAGATTTTTATTAGCTTCGGGTTCTTTAAAAGAAGTTGCCAAGTTATATGGTGTCACTTATCCAACAGTAAGGGTTAGATTAGATAAATTGATTGATAAAATCAATTTATCTGAAAGCAAAACGGATAATGATGAATTTGTAGACTTGATAAAAAGATACGTAATTGATGAACAAATAGAATTTGATACTGCTAAGAATTTAATTGCAGAATATAAGAAAATAAAGGAGAAATTAAAAAATGCTTAGAAATATTATTGTCGTGCTTAGTTTAATTTTGATTTTAATTGCAGTTATAAAACTACAAATATTTTTATCAAAAAAGGATAGCAAGTTATTTGGTTTGATTATACCAATCGTTATTTTAGCTATTTCACTCTTATTAGCATTTGGGGGATTACCAACAAATCAGGAAATTGAAACTACTCAATCTATAACGACAGAAACGGGCGAAATTGTAGAAAACTCCTTAGATGCAAAAACACCTACGGTATTAGTGGATAACACTCTTACAGTAAACGGCATTATATATACTATTATATCTATCAATGCTGGAAATTCTGTTATGCTGGGTATTTTCTTTTATTGCAGACATCAGAAAAAAACACATGTTGAGTTGAAACGTATGAAAGCTAAAGAACTCTTTTAAAAACCACAATGAAATTATTGTTAAGAGAAAAATTGATATTAGGATTTTATTTTATTATCGGCTTAGCTGAAAGGAAAATCAATAAAAACTCTGCTGTTGAATGGGACAAATATTTTCTGTCCATGAAAGAAAGCTTCTTAAACAGATATTTTATCGTGCTTTACTTTATTTCCACTGTGTTATCTTCATGTATTGCCTATGTGCTTTTCAGTGTATTTGAATTTCAAAATCCTCTGCTCAAGACAATTCTGCTTGCTATAGTGTGTATTGTACTTTCTGTAAAGAGGTATAAAGCGAAAGGAAAGCAGGCAATAAAGGACGGATTAGATAAGGTTCAAAAATCTGTGGTAGAGGAAGAAATGGAAAAAGTTTAGGAAATTGATAAGATGATTGGACTTGAAAAACGAGATATAAAAAAGCAATGAAGTTTGAAATCAAACGAATTAATCAACGTAATAAATAAAGAGAATATAGGGAGATACACAGTTATTTGTGCTATCTCCCTTAACCGTTTTATCATCATATCAAGGCTCGTTTAATCGTGGTAAATTCGTGGTAAAATGAATGTCTTCCTATACTTCAAAATGCTTGAAAGTATTGTATTTATGCGGATAATCAAAAATCAGATATAAAATTTACTAATAATATGCGGTTTTCTTGTATGTGATGAGGGAACAGTTACGGTAAATGGGAAAATAATGGGAAAAGACAAAGATATGCTTACAGAAGCGGGAATTATTATTGAAGATCCTGGATTTTTAAGAAACTGGAGCGCATATCATAACCTGGAATTTCTATATACAATAAGAAATAAAAAAGATAAGTCATATTTATATTCGATATTAAAAAAAGTTGGTCTTAATCCGAAATTAAAACGACCGGTAGGAAAGTTTTCACTCGGTATGAGACAACGTCTGGCAATTGCTAAGGCAATCATGGAAGATCCGGAAATTCTTATTTTAGACGAGCCGATGAATGGACTTGATAAAAATGGTGTGGCAGAAATCAGGGAACTATTGTTAAAAATGAAAAAAAATAAATTGATTATTTTGGCAAGTCATAACAGAGAAGATATAGATGTTCTCTGCGACGAGGTATATGAAATGGAAGACGGGGTACTACGGAAAAATTCAAATGTGAAATCAGTAACTGATAAAAGTTACTGTTTACCGGAGGTATAAATTAACGAATTACATATCAGCGTAGTGTATATATTAGTTTTTAGAGATAGTTAATGATCGTTCGAGGAAAAGATGGCGTTATGCGCCATCTTTTCTTGGCTTGGTGAGATAGTCATATTCTTTCGGAAAGATAATAGTATCCCAGTCGATTTTTTTTGCCTTATAAACTAATTCCTGATAAGGGGAAGCTGAATTTTTTCGACGATATGTAGCGATTACCTGCTGTGAAATTTTAGTAACTGTGCGAATATCTGTATTCAGTACTGTATTTGGCACATATTCAGCACGATGAGTTTTTACAAAACCAAGGCAGGCTTTTACGCCACCAGTTAATTTTTCTGTATATAATTTTGGATTGCATCCGTTAAAATCTCCAACCATTTTAGCTGATATATTTTTAAGCATAAGTTGTGGAAGAATTTCAAGTTTTAACTGAGTAGTTCCATCAGATGCGAAGGAAAAATCTTCAGGACTTAATTTATGGTTTAAACAGCGCTTGTAAAAATCAGTAGCAGTAGTGCCATCAATTAATTTAATGCCTGTAAGGTGAAGAAAATTATATGGATAAAAACTTACTTCCAGAGAAGAAATATGTTTATGCTTGTCTTTTAAAATAAATAAGAGCTGATAGCCATTGAGATTTTCTTCGTATTTGGCAGCACAATCTATAATGATAGAAATGGCCTGCTGTTTGTTGTATTTTGTCATATTATGACCTCTGCAATATGTATAAAATATTTAAAGGGAGATTACAATACCGTAGCATTGTGCATCTCCCTTATAGACTGATTTTTCTGTTGTCCGCCAACACTCCAGCCCATATGTCTGGCTTTGCTTTCAGGTTTTTCTGTTGCCTGCCAACTCTCCGATTCATGTTCGGCTTTCGTTTCGGATTTTAGGTGTCAGCCACACCAACAGGATGTCGCCTGTTTTCCTATTTATAGTATATGCGAAAAAATGAATTTAGTCAACGGAGAAAGTGAAAAATAATTTGGAAATTTTTTCATTGATATTTTTAACGGAAACAAGAATGTTCTTGTGATGTTTCGTGCAGAGATTCCTGTATATGTGGGTGATTAAGAATCAAATCCACATTGGAGCATACTGTACGAAGTTCCCGTTCATATTCACGCCGGGAGTTAAAGTCATCTCGCTGTACTGTCTGCAATTCTGTTAAACGACTCTTTTCCTCACGCAACATTTTCAGAGTAGGGAGTTTTTTGCCTTGTGCTTTTTCTTTGAGTATTCGGAGAGCAGACTCATAAAGGGTGAGTTCTGCCCGGTGATCTTCATAAAATTTTTCTTTATTTCGACTTTTTCGGTAATCAAAATAGATGGATTTATTGGCAAGGTACTGTCCGGTGTAATGAATCTGTTTATTTATACTTTTTAAAGAGTCATCTGTGGATTTCAGCGTATTTCTGGCATCAGTGCTTTGGGCAGAGGCATTGGAAAGGGCAGTATCTAAATCTTCCTTGCTCTGGAAACCATGTTCCTGTACATAAGCAACTGTCTGAGCCATCATTTTAAGATTAGACAGCTTTACTTTTTGTGCGTATGCCTGACTTTGCTGTGCCTTGATACAGTGCTGTAAATCTGTTACAAGTCGTAAATCAGATTTTATAAAAAGGAAAGAGTGTGTAGTTTCGTCAGTTTGGACAGAAGCTGACGAGTTTGACTTTTCTGAAAAATCTCTAACTGGTCTGTCAGTAGAATGTGACTTTTCTGCGTTTTGCCTGCTGGAGTTCTCCTGGAATACCTGCAGAAGATGATTTTCTTCATAAAGCGTTCCAAGATTTCTTCCGGTGATGTATTTTTGACGATTAGGATGCAGGTAGCTGTATCTGCCACGACTGACTTTAAATGTAATATTATATCTATCAGACAGCAATCTGGAAAATTCTTCTTGTGATGTTGCCTGTGAAGCAACCGTATCAATCGCATCACGAAGGTATTGCTTCTCCGTTTGAAATGTTGTCTGTCTTGGAGTAAGTCCTTTCTTTTTCAGTTCTGTATTGTGTTCATCGAGATTTTTTTGACCTCTGCGTTTTGCCCAGTATTCTTTTTCGGATATTTTTCTTTCCGCAGATGTCAGAAGATCTACTTGGTTTAGTCCATTGGAATGACACATATCCATAATTTTTTGCTTTAAGTAAATTCGGTATCTGTCAGAAAGATGATGTTTGTATCCAGCTTTTGAATCCCGGTCAAATTCCATATAGAGCTGTGGCTCGGTATCATACTTTCGCACACTGTTGATTACAATATGTACATGAATATTTCCACTGCCATTATGACCATCAGTGTGGGTACAGACAAGAGCCTGGTGCCCAGGAAAATTCTCTCTGGCATATTCTACGCCAAGTTTCTGTGCCTGCTTTCCGGTCAGACCATGTTCTTCCTGATCTTTAGGATCAAAGCTGATGATGTAGTGATGCGACTTAATATCATTAAAAGATTGATTTTTATGAAAGAAAGCGTTAGTTTCCCGGCATTCCGCATCAAATGTAAACGGATCACAGTTTATACCATCCAGATAATATTCTTCACGAAGAAGCATATTCCCATTATCATCAAGAATTGGTTTTTGCGTATATTCATCATGTTGGAAAATCAGATAGCGTTCAGCTTCTCCATAGTCGGCATTCTTGCTTGCAATATGTTTCAGGATTGCCATATTAATTTTCTCCTGTGTTATTTCTATTATTTGCATTGACAGTGGTAAAATCTCCAGCCAGTTTTATTACTTCATATTTTAATTTATAAATTTCAGCAATGCTCTTTTTGATTTCGTTGCGCATTTCCTGAGAATGGAGTCCACCAGTATTAAAGTAACGAGCTATCTGGTTCAGATTGTTACCAATCTTTCCAAATTCAGCAATTAATTTCTTTAACTCCGGTAGATCTGCCACAATTTCATATTTCACAATTACTTTTTTATTTGTTATCTGTTTACGGACATACTCTGCTAACGGGAGTCTTGCTGCTTTTGCATTTTCTGCAATTATTTCATATTCAGTATTGGTGAGACGGAGCATGATATGACGAGTATGCCGTAAGTTCTTGTCTTTTTGGGGTCGTGCCATTTTATAGTTCCTTTCAAAATAAAGATATCTATATATAAGCCGATTTGAAAATACCAGATGGTAACAAAATAAAAATATTTATGGATTTTTCGTGATAGATATGATCACGATGCGACTGTTTTTTTACAGGAGCCAAATCTGCATATTAGTGAAAAATGTATTATCTGAGGGTATGGGGAGCAGAATCTCCATCAAGATTGCCGGAAAGTCGAAAGTCACGAAGTGAGTTTTGAGTTACTCAGGCGAAACTTGCTCTAATAATTTTCAACATCTTTATTGGGGATTTTCTTCATGTTATAAAATTTGTCGATAAATAAGAGTATAGTTTGATACATGTAAGGAGGGATGTATTCAATGAAAAATCAAAATAATATTTTACAGGCAACCAAAAGTTGGAAAAATATAAATACGCATTATTTAGAGGTTTTAAAAGATCCTTGGTATAGACTTATTTGTGACTTGGAAAATTTGATATCAAAATATACATATCAGTTTTATTTTGGTAAAGATATGAAAACCATACATCTTCCAATTACAACATCTACAATTTCCAGTCCCATGGGACTAGGTAGTGATTCATCTCCTGTAAAAATAAATTTGTTTAATATTCCAACATATTTAGCGGATTCTATGCAATTTATGCTTGAGTACGGATGTAGATTATATAAACAAGGGTGTTTTTATATTATGCCTTCTTTTAGAGGAGAATTGGCTGACGAAAGGCACTTATGTCAGTTCTACCATAGTGAAGCAGAAATTGTTGGTACGATGGAAGATGCAATTAATCTGGTAGAAGAATATGTCAAATATTTGACTAATGGAATCTTAGAAGAATATGGTAGTGAATTAAAAAAAAATAGGGGTTCCCTTTCTCATTTATACAAACTAAAGGAAATGAAGGAAATTCCTAGAGTAAGATTTGAAGAGGCTGTTGAAATATTAAATAAAGATTATGAAGGTAAAGGATATGAAAAGAATGAGTTGTTTACAAATATCAATAAAATAGGGGAACAATATCTCATAGAGCATTTTGGTGGAATCGTTTGGATAACTAATTTTGAACACATGGCACTTCCGTTTTATCAAGCGTATGAAGACGAACGCTATGCTAAAAATGCAGATCTGCTATTTGGAATAGGGGAAGTAGTTGGACTAGGAGAAAGACATTTTGGATACCAAGATGTACAAAAATCTTTAAAACAACACCAAGTTTCTCCGGAAGAATATGAATGGTACTGTAAAATGAAACAATTATATCCACTTAAAACATCAGGATATGGATTGGGAATTGAAAGATACTTGTTGTGGGTTTTAAATCACAATGATATAAGAGACTGTCAACTATTACCAAGATTTAATGGAGAAAATATTATTCCTTAAAAATATGATTTATTTAATAAAAGAAAATGGTTACGCTCTATTTCAAAATATTGTTTGTGCATCAATTGGGAGTAGAGTAGAAAATATTAAAATTATTCCGTTTATAAATTGTGAAATAGAGCGTAAGATAAAGAGTTTGTTAGAACGAAAGAGACAACCTTATTCGATCCTTAGTATACATGAGGTATTATATATGATAGACGGAAAGGTTGACAAAGAAAATATAATTGTAAGAAACAATAGATTTGAAGGCGATGATTGGAAAAAAGTTTATTTATATTTAGAAAATTATTATCCGAATAGTTTAAAAAACTACATTTTTCAAGGCTTTGATGGAAAAACTGATACAGAAGTTTGGATTTATGCTCTTCTATCTGGGAAAAAAGTACTTCTTAATAATTGTAAAGATATAGAAAGTATGATGATTTTTTTAAACCCAGATATTACATTAGATAAACTTAAAATGATTCAAAATAAGATAAGAGCGAAATTTGGAGACGAATTTAGTAAGGGATATTTTTATTGCCCCAAAAAGGAAGAAACTATTTTTCTAATTATCAAATATTTGACATATGTTTTTATTGGTGATCAAAGTGAACAAAAACATTTGATTTATAATGTAATTACAGGAAATAATGATTATGGAGAAGAGATAATTAAAGTTTTGGAAAAAGATTATGGCTATCTACATATATTAGGTCATTCTAATGGCATTGATATGGGGTGTGGGAAAATGGTTCTTTGTGGAAAAAAAAATAAAAATTATACGTTAGAAACTAAAGAATTTCGTTATCCGCCATGCGTTTATAATAATATATGCAATAGAAATGGAGCAAAAGTTTTTCCAGACAAAATACATGCAGATATTATATTTTTGTACACTTGTTGGGGGATTTTGTTTAAAGATTCCTTATATAGTCAGGATATAGCTTTGTCAACAGCTTTTATTTTATCAATAAATAACGGTGTGTATATTTCTACTTACGGTAAAAGTAACCTAGATGATAGTGCTGGGGAGGTTGTTGCTAATTACTTATCACAAGGACTGAGCATAGGAAAAGCGATTCATCTTTTCAATTTGCAGCATTATTTGACTTACAATGATACTCAAGAAATATTAATGGTGTTGGGTGATCCAGATTTTAAGGTTAAATTACCTTATGTTTCTACTACAGAGAATAAAAATAACCTGCAAATAAGTAAAAATAATATTAGAGACAATATAATTTTTTTGACTTTTATGGACTTTATAGCTTCGGTTTGCTCTGAAAAATGCAGAGATAGCATATGTATGCAAAAATTTAAAATAATATCACGATATAGTTATTACTTAATTAAGTATATTACTTTATGGGCACGTTATGTTGATGAAGAGGTTTTAAAGGATAGATTATTTGATATAAATGAACATAAATACTATGTTTTAGTCAGTAGATATCAAAAAGCTTGGATAGAAGCTTATCTTTCTTTAAATTATTGCCAGGGAGGCGTAATTCAGCTTAATTATGAGAAATATCTAAAGAGATTCAGTAACAAGAAGATTGATAAAACCTGTCCATGTTGTGGAACCAAACTAAATAAAGAAGTTACTTATTATAACAAATTTCAAACAAAAAGGACTACAGAAGAATGTCAACAGTGCGGATATTTGTTTGAAGGTTTTGGTAGAATTACACACGGAGAAATAAATTGTGATGTTATTTTAAAAAAAGAGAATAATACAATCCAAATTAAAGTTGAATTTGATTGTTTTGTAGATGCTCCAGAACAAGGATATTCGTATATGATTTGTTTAGAGCCATTTATAAAAAAGTCCCAGGATAAAAAGGATGCGATTCAGGGAAATGGTAAAATTATTGGAAAAAAAAATTCTCTAAATATAGTAATTGATAACTTCTCAATTAAAGAAGAAACAAATTTTGGTGCCCATTATCTAAACGCAATAATTGTTATAGGATATGAAGTTTCTTTTATAAGAAGATTAATTTATACTAAACCGGAAGGGGAATAATATGATCGAAGAAATATTTGTCGAAGTGAAAAAAAGTATATCAATCATGCAAGTGGAAGAAATAGTTGGCTCTAAAAACAAAGTTTACCTTATAACTGATTGCAATGGAAAAAAGTATATATTAAAAATGTTTTCGGAAACATTTGTAGGTGATATCGTAAATAAAGAAGAAGTAATGTATGAATTGTTACATACATCCCAATATATCAAACCCGTAATTAGTTGTGGGAAACAATACATATTAACAGAATATATTGAAGGAGAAAGCGTAGATAAATTATTACTTAAGCAGCCAGAAAAAAATACTGTGAACAAAATAATAAAAAATATAGTTGATTTTATTAATAGTTGTAATGAAATCAAAGGAATTGGTGTTGGAGCATTCACAAAGGAGTTGCGAGGCGAAAGTATTTCCTGGGATCAGTATTTATTGCGATACATTAATAATTTGCATCATATTAATAACAAAAGAAATTCTTTATTAAATTTTTTATATAATTTTCTCGAAAAATATATAAAAGATAATAGGTCATATTTTCAAAATATAGATTCGGTTATTGCACCTATCGATTTGAATTTGAAAAATTTTCTAATAAACAGAGAAGGAGAGGTAAAGTGTATCGACTTAGATGCAGTATGGCTTGGAGATAAATTGCTTTCATATGGAGAATTGCTAATGCATATCTATGGAACTAATTTATACATTGAATTTGTTCGTGAATATGGTGATTTCTATGAAAAAAACTGTCAAAAAATTCATTTTTATTCATTATTTACAACATACTCAATTCTAACTTTTTTAGGAAATAGCGGTTTAGAATTTGAACAAATATGTCCTTGGGGTAATAAATGCAAGTTTGTGGAGTTGATGAAAGGCCATTTTTACATTGTAAAAAATAGCAGGGGCATAAAAGTAAGAGAGATTTTAATAGACAACGATTTGATTGTTAATTCAGGAATGGGAGAAAAAGTTTTAGAACTTAATGAGCATTCATATCTGCCAAACGAAGCGCAATTATGCGATTTTGAGAAAATATGTGGTATTACTAGAGTTGCGGATATAACATATCTGGATAGAATAGGAATTTATGCATATCAAAGTGTACGTCCAGACGCAGAAGAGGGGGATGGAAGTTTTACAATTTTTTCGGGAAAAGGATTAACAAAAGAACAATGTAAAATATCAGCTATTATGGAAGGGATTGAAAGGTATTGTGCGGAAGAGAGAAATAATAGAGATATTATTTTGAAAAAAAGCATTGCAGAATTAAGAACTAATTATAACATTGTAGAACCGAAAGAATTAAATATTTTAAACCAAAGTATTTCTGAGAATGATGAAATTGAATGGATTTTAGGATATGACTTAATCGCAAAAAGCGAGGTGTATATTCCGGCTGCTAATGTATGTTATCCATATAATTTTAGAAAACATAAATATCCATTGAGAAATTATACAACTGGATTGGCCGCTGGAAATACGTATTTGGAAGCGCTATTTCATGGATTGTGTGAAGTTATTGAAAGAGACGCAGCTGCCATGAATATAATATTTAAAAAAGGGATAAGCGTTGATATTCATACAATAAAGAATAAAACAATCAGAAAAATTATTGAAAGAATTACTAAGACTGAAGGATTAAAACTTTATGTTAAATATATAACCACAGAGGAAATAAATGTACCTGTTTTTCAAGTCTTGATTGATGATACTTTTCTTAGAAACCCTTTATATATTAGTGGAGGATATGGAGCGCACCCAAATAAAGAAATTGCATTGATAAATGCGTTGAATGAAGCAATACTATCCAGAGCCGGAACGATTAGTGGAGGAAGAGAGGATTTAGAGAAATTTTTAAAAGCAAAAGAAAACTTTTCTTATGAGGAATATAAAGAGAAATATAGGTACTGGTTCGATCAAGAGAAGACTATTAATTTTGAAAACATAGAAAGTGAAGACTTGCCAACAATATTAGATGATATGAGTCTTTGTGTTGAAAGATTAGTAAATGCAGGATTCGATAAGATTATATTTGTGAATTTAAAGAAACGCAATATTGATGTTCCTGTAATTAAAATGTTAGTCCCAGGCTTGGAAAGATATTCTTTCAAGATGGAAGCATTTGGAAGACATGCAATAAATCATGCTAGAAAGGAGGGAAGATATAATGTGTAATACTAATAAAAATATTGATGAAGAACAGACAGAAGAAGAAATACTTCTGGAAATAATTGAAAATTTAGAGAGTAATGGACCAGAAACAGCATTGTTTTGGTAAAGGAGGAAAAAATGAATACACCAAGTAAAGAAGAAATTTTGAAAATGGACTATAATCAGTTGATTGGTATTGTACGAGAAACGAATAGACCGCCAGGAGGTTTTAAAAGTATATTACATATTGCGCAAAATACCTTTATAACAAGAGAAACAAAAGTTTTAGAAATAGGTACTAGCACAGGAATAACGGCTATAGAGCTGGCAAAGCTAACCCATTGTAAGATTACAGCAATTGATATTAATCCAGTAAGTATTGAGGAAGCGAAAAAAAGAGCTGTAGAAGAGGGGGTTTCGGAATATATAAATTTTGAAATTCAGGATGCGACACAATTAGAATATGCAGACAATACGTTTGATTTGGTTTTTTGCGGAAATGTTACATCGTTAATCAGCGAACGAGAAAAAGCTTTAAATGAATACCTTAGAGTATTAAAGCCAAATGGTATTTTAGCTGCCATTCCTATGTATTATATCGAAACGCCTTCTGATGATTTAATAGATAGAGTTAGAGCAGCTATCCAAGTCAACATTATTCCTTGGGATCGTAAGTTTTGGTTTGATTTCTTTGTAAAAGAAGGGTTTGAGTTATTATATTATGAGGATTATAAATTTAATAGAATAGATGAAAGTGAAGTTAAGGAGTTTAGCAAAGAACTACTAGAACAACCGCATTTAAACGAATTATCTAAAGAAGCAAAAGAATGCTTACATAAGAAGTATACCGATTATATGCTAATCTTTCGTGAAAATTTAAGTCATATGGGATACTCTATAATTTATTTAAGAAAAACGGAATTTATAAAAGATAGAGAACTTTTTACATCAACCCCAATTTTTAGCAGTAGTTATAACTAAATTATACAATATGAATTTGTCTGCTAAAAAGATTAAAAGACGTATTGTATATTCCGTATACAATACGTCTTTTCGTCATAGATAAGGAGAAATACATGACTATCGTAATAATTTCACACAAAGATGATCTTGATGGGATTATTTCAGCTGCATTAATTAAAAGAATATATATGAAAGACAAGAAAAATAATATTAAAATTTTTTTGTGTAGCCATTATGAAGTAATTAGCATAGTGAAAGAGATAGACTGGAGTGAGATCGAGTCATTATATTTGTTGGACTTACCGCTAAATGATGATGAAATAAGATATGTAAGAAATATTAACTCTAATGTACATATTTCTTATTTTGATCATCACTATTTGCAAAGTAAAAATATGGAAAAAATTAGAAATGCGGTAGACGAAGTAGAACTTAATTATAAAATGTGCAGTGCAGAAATTATAGAGAAAAAGTATCAATTTAAGGATTCATACATAAAAATGCTTGTCTTAATGTCTGCAACAATGGATTTTATGAAAAAAACAAGAGTATCAAATCTCTGTATTGCACTTGCGAAAATTCTAAGTATTTTAAATTTAGATGAACTTATACAATTAGTTGATGATTTCGCTCAGAATGAGGTTTTAGAAAATGGAGGAATTTTAAAAGAAAAGTACAGAGATTACTTGGAAAATGCAGAAAACATAGAAAAATCAACTCTGAATTTTACAGATTTTTTGTATACGCTCCAAATAAATGATATTAGATTAGCTATTTTGTATTTAAATGATAATTCAATAAATATAAAATACATTTTTTGGAAATTAAGTACTGAAAACCATGCAGATATTTATATGATTATGATTAAGGAAAATCAAAATATTTTTATTAGTAAATCATTAGAATATAAAAAATATTTGTCTATAGATCTATATTGTGCTAACAGAGGTGGTGGTGGAAGAAATGATGCGGGTGGTTTTAAATCTAATATTATTTTTTCCGAAGATAATTATAGAGAGTCGGCAGTGAGAATTATAGAAGAGCTGAATTCTTTCAGAGAGGAGATAAAATAGATGATTAAAATTGAATTGCCAATAATTGTTCGAGGACAAGTTATTTATAAAACAAAAGAAAAATATGTAATTAATTATTCTGATAAAGTCCAGATTACTTTTCCTAAAATAGAAGAAGAACATATTGCGCTTTTGAAAAAAAACAGATATGAGCTAAATAGTGTGAACATCCAGGAAATAATATCTGGATTTGCTAAAGTAGGTAAGTTTTGGAGAGGAAATCCCAATGATGATTTTTACAAAGAGACTGTCGAAAAATTATGTATGATTAATGGATATGATAAAAAGATGGCGATAAGAGAGTTAAACATTATCGGCTCATCATGTGCTCAAATATCCGGTATGTATGATTTACTAGATTTGGAACTTGGTAATAGGTTTTATCTTGACGAATGGGTCCCTCATGGAGATGCTATCGTTCATGCTCAACCAATGGGAAACGTATTGAATATTGTTGCAGGCAATGTACCAGTCTCATCAGTAATGTCTCTATTGAGATGTTGTTTGACAAAAAATCAGGCTATTGCAAAAGTGTCACGTAGGGATCCTATTACTCTTACGTATTTTGCATTGGCAATGATAAAATTACTTCCAGACAATTTGTTGACTAATAATATTAGTGTTTTGTATTGGCCAGCAAATGATGAAATTGAAGAGAAAATGTATGATTGTGTAGATGCAATCTGTGCTTGGGGAAATGCGGATAGTATGGCAAGCATTCGCAGTAAAGTGAAAAAAAATACTAAATTGATAGAATTTGGACCTAAAATTAGTTATGCAGCTATAGGGCAGGAATCGGCAGAAAGCAAAGAAGTCGCTATTGATTTGGCACATGATGTTTCATTGTATAATCAGCAAGCCTGTTTTTCTCCTCAAGTTGTGTTTGTGGAGGGAAATATAGAGAAGTTTATAGAAAATTTTAAGGAAGCATTGAACTTATATAGTAAATTGCTGCCAAGAGGAGCAGTAACAGAGGACGTAGAAGCTGACATTACAAGAGCAAAAATGGAAGCCTTAGTTATGGGAGCAGAGGTGGAGGCGGCAACAGATAATTCATGGAGCATTATTGTAATTGATGATCTAAATAAAATATATCATCATCCATTAAATAGAGTTGTTTATATATTACCTATTATTGAGTTGAAAGATTGTGTAAAGTTTATCTCTGGGATAAATCAAACGTTAAGCATATCGCCATGGTATAGAAATGAAGAGATAAGGGAAGAAGCAACTTTACAAGGGCTATCTAAAATTACGGAAATTGGATTGATAGAATGTGTAAGAAATGGAGCAACACATGATAATATGTTTCCTATGCACGAATTGGTGAGATGGGTATGTGTAGAACGAGGAAAAGATTATTGGGGCAAATTCATTGAAGATGGACCGTTGGATACTACTAAATGGCTTATGCAGAATAAAAAGCAATTGGAAAATATTAAGTTATGATATGGGAGTGTTGACATATGGAATTGCAAAAGAGATTAGATAAAGTTTTTGCCTGTAAAAATTTGTTTTATTGTAGCGAGAATGAACGTAAAGAAATTAAGGAATATCTCATTCCAGCAGCTTTTGAATATCATTTTGAGAATTGTAGTTTGTATAAAAATTATTGTGAAAAAATAGGAATAGATCCAAGTAAAATTAAGAAGATAGAAGATATTTCAAAAATACCATTATTACCATCAAGTATTTTTAAGAATCAGACTGTCATTTCAGGAAATAAAACTGATATAGTAAAAAAATGCACTAGTTCAGGAACAAAAGGTACTGTTAGTTGTGTATATAGAGACATGAATACAATTAAAAATTTTTTCCAATCTAGCAAGAAAAATATAGTTGATTTACTAAATGTGGAAAATGGGGAATGTATTAACTTGACACCGGTATCTGATGCACCAGAAGTAAAGCATTTATGGCTTCCATATGCTATGGAGTATGTGGAAAAATTTTTTCCTACTGTTTATTGTGTAGAAAAAGGAGTATTAAATGTTGAGAAAGTATATCAGAATCTGGATAGAATGCTGAAAGATAACAAAACAGCAATCTTAATGGGGCCACCAACACTATTTATTAAATTAGTTGAAAGCATGAAAAAAAGTGAGATTAGTTTTCAAGGTGGATCAAGAATAAGATTCATTACTGCAGGTGGGTGGAAAAAGTTTACTGGAATTAGTATTGGAAGATCAGAATTTAGAGAAAAAATGAGTGAATGTTTTGGTGATATAGAAGATTGGCAATATAGAGATTTGTACAATATGGTTGAACTCAATACTATAATAGGGGAATGCGAATTTAATAATAAGCATATTTTACCTTGGTTGTCTGTTTTTTCTTTAAATCCATCCACATTAAAGCCTGTAGAAGAGGGAAGAGATGGAGTTATAGCCTTCATTGATCCTACTGCAACAAGCTACCCATGTTTTGTTCTTAGCGATGATTTGGGAAAAGTCTTTACAAATATAGAGTGTAAGTGTGGGAGAAGTGGAGATGTTTTACAGTTCAGTAGACGGATAAGTACAACAGAAGTCAGGGGATGTGCTTTAAAGATGGATAAACAGTTTGAGATAGGAAAATAAGTATGAAGAGTATTATAGAACTTTCTAATGTCTCATTTAAATACCATGATTCAGAAGCCGGTTTGAAAAATATTAATATTTCTATAAAAGAAGGTGAAAGAGTAGCTGTGGTAGGAAAAGGAGGGGCGGGAAAAACAACATTCTTTTATTGCATAAAAAAGGTCATACCATGTGTCTATAAGGGAGTGTTAGATGGTCATATATATCTAGACAATAAATCAATTATGGAATATAGCAACAAAGAGCTGATAGAAAAGATATCAATTATTTTAGAAAACTTTAGAATGCAGCGCTGTAGTTCAACAGTTGAAAAAGAACTGGTGTTTTGTATGGAGAATTTAGGGTTCGATAGCAATACTATTGAAAAAAGACTAAAGGAAATTATATATATTTTCGAATTGACAGAATTGTTAGATACAACAATGCATACCTTATCGGGAGGTCAATGCCAAAAGGTTTTAATTGCATCTTTTCTTGTGTTGATGTCTCCCATTATTTGTTTGGATAATGCTGCTTCTGAATTAGATGAGAAAAGTAAAAAAAAATTATATGAAATCATCGACAACTATAGTGATAAATATGGAATTACAAGTATTGTTGCGGAAAACGATCCACGATATTTTCAGAGGTATGATAGAGTTTTGATTTTTGATAAAGGAGAAATTATTGGTAATATTACTCCTAAAAGTTTATATTTAAATTCTAAGTGGAATCAATACTATGACTATGAAAAATTAATTATACCCCAGATATGTTTGCACTATAATTTGGCTATTCCAGAGGATTTAAATCTTACAGATGAAAATATACAATACATTCAAGCTAATCTGAAGGTAAGAAACCATATAGAAACTACTATCAGTTGGGAAAAGAAAAGCTCAATTTTAGAAATAAGTAAAGGAGAATTTAGACATGGCGAGACGGTAATTTTAAAAGATATAAATATGGAAATTTTCGAGAATGATACATTAGGTATAGTTGGTAAAAACGGAGTGGGAAAGACTACATTATTAAAAATAATTTGTGGATTATACAAATTATCAGAAGGTATCTTAAAAACTAAAGTAAAAGGTTTTGGGGTTGTATTTCAAGATGTTGCATGCCAATTATTTGAATCTAGTGTAAAAGAAGAGATGTGCGGATACATCGAAGAAAATAAAATATATCATGCTTTGTATGAAGTGGGGTTGGAAAAGAAAATGGACGATGATCCATTATCTTTGACAAAAGGAGAGCAAAAAAGATTGGCTATTGCAACAATAATAGCACAGGATAAAGATATAATAATATTAGATGAGCCTACAAGCGGCTTGTCTGGTTATGAAATCAGAAGGTTAAAGGAGATTTTGAGAAATCTTCAGGTAAAAGGAAAGACATTAATAATAGTATCACATGATATGGACTTTATTTCACAGACTTGTGATAAGATGTGTGTTGTTTATGATAAACATATTGCTTCTTTAGGATATATTAGAGAGACATTGTGTAATAAAAGTATTATGAAAAAAAGTGGAATGGAGTCTCCTGATATTGTGAAACTGAGTGAAAAAATGGGTTACATGGTGTTATCATTGGGAGAATTTTTTGAAAAATATGAGAAAAAATATTGAGAACAGATTTAATATTCATGCGTCTATTAAGATTATTATTGTAAACCTATTAAACTTGGCTATTGTTTTTGCGCCGTACACTATCAAAAGCTGTGTTCTAAATGTCATTGTAGCTGTTTTAATGATAGTGGTTTCGCACACATCTCAATACATTAAGAATATGAAGTGGATTATATTTGTAATGTTGACATCTACAATAGCTATATGGGCTATTAACTATCCTGACAAAAAAGTTTTTGTATTAATTAGTATCAGTGGATTATTATATGGATTTTTTGTGTCAATTAAATTAATAAGTGTTTTGTGTGTGAGTTTATCATTTGTATACTCTACGTTACCAGATGATATTGTTAGTGGACTGATATATTTAAAGGTACCATATAAATTTTCATATGTAGTGTCTGACGCAATGCAATTAGTACCGCTAATAGTGGAAAAATATCAAACTATTTCCGATATTTACATTTTAAAAGGCTATTCATACGATAATATGAAATTTAAGGGGAAAATACAATTTTTTGCTAAACAGTTAATAGTAGTATTGTGTTCAACTTTTAAAGAGATAGAAGGACATGCGTTAGCGCTTGAATTAAAGGGGTACGGATGTTTCAAACAACGCACAATATATAAGAAAAAGAAAATAAAATTTATAGATGTGGCTTCATTGATTATTATCATAGCCTTAAGTGCTTGTTATTATTTATAATACATAGGAATATTGTAGTGATTAAAAGGTGAATAGATAAAAAGTGAAGAAAGAAGGGGAAAAATGGAGATTTTTAAAATGTGGAAATTTACAAAAATGAACGTTTTAGTTGCAATTTGTGCAGCAATTTATGCAGCTACTTTGATTCCATTTAAAGGATTCGTACTGATCCCAGGTGTTACAGAAATTAGACCTGCTGCAGCATTACCTGTGCTATTCGGATTACTATTTGGTCCGGCAGGTGCTTGGGGAGTAGCTATAGGCAATTTCATTGCTGATTTAGCAGGCGGTACATTTGGAATAAATTGTATTTTCAGTTTTTGGGGTAATTTTGCTTTGGCATATATACCATATAGATTTTACTTTGGAATTAAAGGTAAAGAATATCAAAATAATAAAATATCCGGAAAACTCGAAATTATAGTTTATCTGGGGATTTTATTGATTTCTTCTGCGTTTTGTGGTGTTTTAGTAGCATATGGACAAGTGATGTTTAAAATTTTACCATTTTATATGATGTTTTTTATAATTCTTATCAATGACACAGTAGTACCAGCTATTGTTGGAATACCTTTGTATAATATTTTACAAACGAGATTTATAAAATGGCGTTTGGACTGGATTAGTATTATGCAAATAGAAGAAAAAAACAATAGAATAAAAAGAAGTGCTAAATTAGTAATGATAATATGTGGAGTGATCGGGGCTTCTGTATGGGGGATAGTTTCTGAGTATTTAGATGTTACATATGAACTAAAAGTTATGCTTGGAGGGATTTTTATTATATTCACAATAATTTTATGTTTGAGTAGTGATATAAAAATAGAAAAAAGTTAAAATCTAAATCAGGTATATAGCATAAAGTGGAGGAAAAGATGAGAGTTATATTTAATGGTAATGTGGTAGAAGAACCTAAAGAAACTATAATTAATAGGATTATTGAAAATATTCCTTCGATTGTTATTATTAACGGGAAAATGTATAGATCTGAGAATATTGGAGATAAAGAAATAAAGGATGGAGATGTTATAGATATCATAGATATTATAGTAGGTGGATAGAAATAAATATTGTAGTTACATATATATGAAAAATATTAGTTAGAGGTATAATATGAATGAGAAGTATGTGAAGCAAATGAGTTTGAAAGAAATAGGAGAAGAAGGACAGAGAAAAATCATAAATTCTTCCATAACTATTATAGGCATGGGCGGGTTGGGGTGTAGTGTTTTTATGTATTTAGCAAGAATGGGGGTGACAAATTTTAAAATTATTGATTACGATATAGTTGAAACGTCAAATTTGTCAAGACAAGTTTTGTATAATGAAAATAGTGTTGGAAAATATAAAGTAGATGTGGCGTCAAAAACTATAAAGAAAATTGATAAAGCAATTAATGTTAAAACAATTAAAGAAAAGGTAATTGAGGAAAATATAGAGAAATTGTTAAATGATTGTGAAATTATCATAGATTGTACAGATAATTTAGAAAGCAGAAGACTAATCGCGAATTATACGGTACAAAAGAATAGAAAACTAATTGTAGGAGCGGTAGAAGGCTTTAAAGGTTGGATTATGAATATACAGTCAAATAAAACGTCTTGTTATAATCAAATTTTCAAAAATATGAAGGATGAAGATATCAATAAAATAGGTGTTGTTGGATCTGTAGTAGGAACAATAGGTACCATTATGGCGACAGAAACAATAAAAATAATATTAGGAATTTCAACACCTTTAAATTCAAGTATACTATTTTTGGATGAAAAAAAAATGAATTTTAGATTGATACCATTAAGAGGTGAATAATGAGCGAAAAAATAGTTGTCACAGCTGCATACCCATTTATACCAGCGGAGATTAATATGGCGCATATGGCTAGTACGTATATTCCGGCAGATATATATTTTAGATTTCTAAGACAATTAAAAAAAGAAGTGGTTTTAGTATCAGCTACAGATGTACACGGAATTACAATTAAAAATATGTCTCGAAGTAAACAAATTGAGATAGAAGAAATCATTCAGTTTTATCATCAAAAATACAGTGAAATATTTAATAAAATGGGAATTGAATTTAGTTGTTATTCAAGAACAGATACAAATTATGTAAAAGAATTAGTCTATAATTCACTATATAAACTCCGAGAAAATGGGAAGATTTATAGGAGTAGAAGTATAAATTATTTGTGTCAAAATTGTGGAGAGTATTTACCTAAACATTTTCGACTGGCTTCGGAAAATAAAACAGCTGCAGATAAAATGATATTAAATAATGATAAGTTTGAGTGCTATTTTTGTCATTCTCATGATATAACTCAGGAACTTATTGAACACTGGTTTTTAAAATTTGATGATCAGTCTAAAGAAGTAGTGGAGAACGTTATCGACAATCAATGCAATAGTTTTGTTCGTAAGTATTTAAAGTCAGTTTATGTTAATGGACTGCATGATTGGGATTTTACTCGTGATAATTATTGGGGATTAGAAATCCCTTTTTCAACTGTAGATAAGCGTAAGCAATATATTTATCTTTGGTATGAATCTCTTATTGCATATTTATCACTTATTACTTTTGAGGAAGGTAATACTATATTATTTAAGCATTTTATGAGTAAAAATATAGTCTATTATCATGGCATTATTTGGCCAATACTTTTATATTTAGGATGTCAAGGGACAGAGAATTTTGAGATACAGATAGCAGTAAAAGGATTTCTTAATATAAAAGACTCAAATAATGATTTGGTTGATATTGACAAAGCGTTAAGTATGTATGACAAAGATTATCTGAGATTTTATGTGACATATGTAGTTAAAGATAATATTACAGATTTTAAGTTTGAGCTATCTGAATTTAAAAATGTAATCAATTCAGTGTTATGTAAAAACATAGGAGGGTTTTATAAAAGATGTAGAAATATATTATATAAATATAATATTGAAAAAGTCCCAGATATTGAATATCGAGATGCGCAATTTGATGATTTGATTCAGCTATATAAAAAGCAATATAAAAATATGGAGTCATACAAATTATTGATGGATGCACTTATATATATTAAACACTGTGGTAAAGAAATTGAATTAAACAAAATTTATAATTATCCTACTATAGAGAATATAGGTCTACTGTGCTTTATGATGGCAGGGGCGTTGATTTTAATGAAAAAATTTATACCAGACTTAGTGGAAATATATAATATATTTGAGGAATTAGATTTATCTTGTATTTCTAGTATTGATAATTTGAAAGGAAAGAAAATAATAAAAAGAGATGGGGGGTGGGGGCAAATATGAAACAAATTATCGTAGTAGCACCATCAAATTCTATGTCAACGTTAAGTAAGAGCGTAATAAACTATGGAGTTTCTAGATTAGAACAACATGGGTATGTAGTAAAAGTTGCGAAGAATGTTTATGAAAATTCGGTATTTGATATGGGTAGTATACATGAGAAAATGATGGATTTTAATTATGCAATGGAACAATTGGACAGTATTATATTTCCCGTTTTTGGAGGATATAATAGTAATTCCTTGCTAGATTGTATTAATTATGAAATGTATAATTCGATATTGATTGGTTACAGTGATATTACAGCATTAATGAATGCAATATATGCTAAAACAAAGAAAAAATCTATACATGGTTTATCATTTGCAGCACTATGTGAGCCGAATATAGATCAATATTCATTAAACAATTTTTTTGCATTACTAAACGGAGAAAAAAATTTGAAAATTGAAGCATCAGATTACTATTATGAGGATTTCTGGTTTACGCATGAAGATATGCATGCACATAAAAAAATAAAAAGTACTGGGTGGATTCCAATTTCTGAAGGAAATGTCGAAGGAATAGTGTTAGGAGGGAATATCGAAACTTTATTAACGCTTGCTGGTACAAAATTTTTCCCAGAAATGGATGATGCAATACTACTCTTTGAAATATCTCCAGACACATCTGTTAAAAGGCTGTTTAGTTTCTTTACGCAGTTGAAATATTTAAATGTGTTTAAGAAAATCAAAGGTATGATAATAGGTGCTGAAAATCCTGGGAATACGAGAATAAATATTAATAATTATATAGAAATACTTAAAGAGTTATGCATTAAAATTGATTTTCCGATAATTGCAAATACGAATTTTTCTCACTATGATCCTATTTACTCATTAATAATAGGAGGGAGAACAGAGTTAAATTCGGAAATCAATAATACTTATATTAAAATAAAAGAGAGCATCTTTTGAAAGGAGATAGCAATGAATTATGTTAATATCACAACTCCGATTTATTATGCAAGTGGTGAGCCTCATTTAGGACATGCATACACTTCTATTTTGGCAGATACATTTAAACGATTTTATTATTTAAATGGCTATAATGCTAGGTTAGAAACGGGAACTGATGAACATGGATTAAAAATTGAACGACTGGCAGAGAAGAAAGGAATCTCTCCCATTGAGTTGGTTGATGAATTGGCAACTAGATTCAAAAAGGCATGGAAAGAATTAAAAATTGACTATGATGATTTTATAAGGACAACTGAAGATAGACATGTGAAATTTGCGCAATCATTTTGGAACAAGCTCGTTGAGGTAGGAGATATTTATTTAGGAGAATATGAAGGTCTATATTGTGTTGATTGTGAACAATATTATTCAAAGAATGAGCTCATAGATGAAAAAATATGCCCCATACACCATAAAGAAGTGGAACATATGAAGGAGGAAAGTTATTTTTTTAGGCTTTCAAAGTATCATGATTGGTTGTACGAATATATTGAAAAAAATGACGAATTTATAGTACCTCAATCTAGAAAAAAGGAAATACTAGGTTTTCTGCGTACAGAGAGATTAAAGGACTTTTCAATTTCTAGAACTAGTTTTAAGTGGGGAATAGATGTTCCGGATAGTAAAACGCATATCATGTATGTTTGGATTGACGCATTAACAAATTATATATCTTCCTTGGGCGGATGGGAAAGTGAAGAATATGAACATTATTGGAATCAGACAATACATTTTTTGGGAAAGGATATTCTAAGATTTCATGCGGTGTATTGGCCGTGCATGTTAAAAGCGGCGGGGGTGCCTTTACCGCAGCATATAGTAGCCCATGGATGGTGGACTATATCAGATAAAAAAATTTCTAAATCAGATCCGGCTACAAAAGTGAATCCTGTAAAAATTGCAAATGATATTACTATAGATGGACTTAGATTTTATTTACTTAAAGAAACAAGTTTGGACAGAGATGGAAATTTGGACTATAATCATTTAATTGAAGTTTTAAATACTTATTTAGCTAATAAAATAGGAAATCTTGTAAATAGAACTGTAAGCATGGTAAATAAGTATTTAGAGGGAAATGTTAAAGAATTGAAGGGCGAGGTTCATTATCATTTTAAACAATCTGTTGTAATAAAACAGGAAGCTCTAAATATGCGACAACAAGTTATTAAGCAAATGAGAGGTTTTGCTCCATCGGAGGCGCTTGATGAAATTATTAAATATGTTGACTTACTAAATGGGTATATAGACATAACTATGCCTTGGAAGTTAGCGAAAGATAATGAAAAAGAGAAATTGGAAGAACTTTTTGCTATTCTTGTTGAGGGGATTCGCTGGATGAGCAGCTATCTAAATATATTTTTGCCTGATATATCTAGTTTGATCAATAAACAATTTTACTTTAAGAATGATGAACTTCCCACAGAGTTTGTTTTGGATAGAAAAATCACTACAGAGCATGCAGATATAATATATCAACGGATAGATAATAAAAGTGGGGAGCAACTTATTAAAAAGTGGCAAGGTGTAGAATGTGTATAATTGTATTTTGTGGTGCTTCATTGGAAAAGAAGGAAATTGAAGAAATCCTAGGGAACGATGTGTATGTGGTACCGCCTATAAAAAGAGGAGATTTAAAGAAATATAAAGATGGGAATATTATTGCAATAATTGACGGTATATTCGGGGGAATGCTAGCAATTTCGCCTCAAGAAATAAGAGAATCCTTAGAACTTGGAAATGTAATTTTGGGATCTTCAAGTATGGGAGCTCTTAGAGCAGCAGAATTGGAAAAAGATGGTATGATAGGTATAGGAAAAATTTTTCAAGCATACAAGAGTGGTAATGTAGACTCTGATGCAGAAGTTGCAATGATATTTTCCGCAAAAGACTATATGCCGTTAAGTGAGCCGTTAATTCATATTCGATTTTTTGTTCAAGATATGATACAAAAACAAGTGTTATCGAATGGGGAGGGAAGTACTATTTTGGAAGTTTCCAAGAATATATATTTTCCATCTTTATCTTTTAGTAAGGTCTTTGACAAAATTCAATGTTGTATCAATAATGAAAAAATAGAATATATGAAAAATTATTACAACTCTCATAAAGAGGAATATAATATCAAAAAAAAGGATGCCAAAGAACTTCTAAATTATATTGCAAAGAATAAAAATATCATTATAGAAAATGGAGGAATAAAGATGGGATAAGATATTTTATAGAAAAATAATTAGATTTATTATATGTAAAGAATAGCTAAAAAGTAACAAAAAAATGCCGTTGGATATCAGTTCCTAGCCGACGGCATTTTTCTGCAGTGGATATAGTGGATTAAAACAATATTTTTACACAGTGTTAGTGTTAACTGTAAACGCACCATAGTGCGTTTATAGTCATTCTAATAAGAGAGAGTATAAATAACTATCATATAAAATATTATTCTTGTAAATACTTTTTTTGAAAGTTCCTTCATTAATGAATCCATTTTTTTCCAGAACACGTATAGAACCTACATTTAATGTTACTACTTCTGCAAAAATTCTCTTTAACGTTTTATCCGAAGCATAGAGTTGTATTAGTTTTTGTAAGGCTAAAGTTACGTAGCCTTTATTCCAATAATCTTCTCCTATCCAATAGCCTAATTCTGCCGAATGAGACTTGATATCTGTGCAAAAATCAAGACTAATATTTCCAATTGCAATATCGTTAATAGTAATTGCATAATTGTGACTAGAAGAAGTTTGAGTACAAAAATCGATAAAAGATTTTGCACAATCACGTGTATATGGAAAAGGAAAAGAATTACGCAGATAAGTAGTCAAATTTTGGGAATTTGCGTTAGACACCAGTGAATCAATATCATGCTCGTTCCATTTTCGTAATTGAATATCCATAAAATATCACCTTCTTAGATTACAATATAATTAAGTATAGTAGAAAAAAGGTGTTTAGTCAATATAAAAATATATATTATAGTAACGGAATCACAAATCCAAAAAGAGATCAATACTTATAAAGCGGGAAATAACCTCTTTAAATCGGTTTTGCTTTTGGAAAATCTTTTGTAATCAAGGAAGATTAAAATGATTCTACATTGTTGAGACAGTAGCTCTAATTATATCGACCAGATGGCTATGCTCCACCATAATAATCATTTATTATAAATTTTAGTATAACATCATGGGAAAACTCCAAATACAAACAATATATTTAAGTATAAGAATACCTGAATAATAAGTAATTCCAAGGCAACTACATAGTAGAATGAAATTATTAGAGGTATTAAAGATGAAAAGTAGAATAAGGTTATTAAGAGAAAGAAAAAGAATGTCACAACTTATGCTTGGTCGTGAGATAGGAGTATCTCAGCAAATTATTAGTAGAATAGAGAATGATATATCTACACTTTCAATCGATTTATTAGTAAATTTGGCAAACTATTTTAATGTTACTACGGATTATATTTTAGGAATATCTGATTTGAAAAGAGGATTGGAAGGTCAGCTGAAAGAAAATAAATTGTTAGATAAATATGAAGATATTATATTTTTTATAGAAAAATTAAATGATAGAGATAAAAAGCTAATGCTAGTAATTTGCCAAAGCATGTTACGACTGGATGAAGGAAATAATTATGATTAGGATAGCAGTGTGTGATGATGAGATTTATGTTACTGCACAAATAGAAAATAAAATTATGCAACTGAAGAAAAGGTATAATTTAGATATTAAAGTTGATGTGTTTTATGATGGGAAGTCACTTTGTGATTACATTAATAAATGTGATGGATACGATATTATTTTTTTGGATATAGAAATGAAAAATATGGATGGTGTTAGTGCGGCTAAAATAATTAGGGAAAAACTAAAATATGTTTTGTTTATTTTTATTTCTAACTATGATAACTATTTACGTGAATTATTTGAGGTTGAATCATTTAGGTTTTTAGATAAGCCGATTGATATAAATAAATTTGAAAAATATTTTTTTGAAGCGTATAAAAAAATTAGTGAAAACTCTTATTTCGAATTTAAATTTAATAAAGAAATAGTTAAACTGTACTTTAATGATATAATTTATTTTGAAAGTAAAAATAGGTTGATTTTTATTTTTACAAATTTAAAAGTGTATAAATTTTATGGAAAGTTAAATGATATTGAAGAACAGGTGCGCAAGTCCAATAAAAGCTTTTTAAGAATTCACCAGTCATATCTAGTAAATTATGATTACATAAAAATCATAAGATATCAAAGTGTGGTTATGAAAAATGAGATTGAACTTCAAATAAGTGAGGATAGAAAAAAGTTAATTCGTAGTTCTTTGATGCAAATTATAGAGGAAAATTAGTGGAACGTATAATATACACGATGTTATTAGCAGGATTATCTGTTACTATTATTCTTAGTTACATATATAATATATACGGGTGTAAAAGAAAGATCCCGCGTATAGTAAAATACTTAATTATAGTTATTTACTTGATGTACCAATATATTTTAGAGAATGTTAAAATAGATCCTTTAGTTGTTATATGCACAAATTTAATTATTATAAGCGTAGTTTCACAAATTTTAATGGATACCCGAAAGAAAAATATTGCTTTATTTTCTGTGTTACTATATGGAATATGGATGCTTATAGAGTTAATAGTAAGTTACATTTTATCGCTTACAGGAACATTCGACATTGAAGAAAGGATAGCGGGTTCCTTCATATCTAAGGTGCTCACTTTGCTGCTTATTTATGTTGGTATATTTCATTTGCAAATTAAAAGATATCAGATCCATTTTGGATTTAAGGTGGGGAAACTTTTTTTCATGGCTGTCGGTAGTATAATTATCGCCTATACTATTTTTAAATTGAATGTTGATAAAACATCACCTCAAAATGTTTTGGTATTTAGTTCGATTATTATCCTTTTGTTTTTGAATATAGCTATATTTCAATTGTATGTAGATATAGCAAAACAATATAAGGCTAATATACAAAGTTTTTATTATGAACAATTAATAGAAAGGTATAAAAAAGAATCAGAGAGAGTAGAAAAAGAATACGAAATTATTAAGCAAATAAGACATGATACCAAAAGTCAGATATCATATTTAAAATATTTATTGAAAGAGAGAGAATATGATGAATGTATAGAATATTTAAATAAGATATCTGATGCAAAAGATAAATATAATTCTCAAAAGTTTTGTGGAAATAGAATATTTAATGCGATGCTGAATAGTGTTGTGGATAACATTTTGAATAAAAATATTGATATGAAGTATGATTTGAATATTCCATCAAAAATATTTGTTGAATCAGTACATTTGTGTGCTGTTTTGGGAAATGTTTTAGACAATGCAGTAGAGGCTTTAGAAAAAGTAAAAGATGAACCCAGAAAACTATATGTTTATTCCAAATACTGCAAGGGCGTATTAGTTATTAAAGTTAAAAATAACTATAAACAGCCAGTTGTAACTAAGAATAAGAAATTTATCAGTAATAAGAAAAAAACTGAGTTACATGGCATGGGTATAGAGTCTATAAAAAGAATAGTAAATATTTATAATGGTACAGTTGATATAGACTATGAAAATAACATGTTTAGTGTATGTATTGTATTATATGAAAAGGAAAAATTACATGGAGAAGGGGAGATTTCAACACGATAAAAATAACACGAAAAAATAAGTTATAATATTTTGTATTAGAAGAGTATGAAAAAGGAGGATAAGAATATATTATGAAGACAGTAAAGATGATTGCAAAGAGAGCATTGTTACATGGTACCTCTTTTTTTGCGATTATAATGCTATTTATAACGGCAAATACTGAGTGTGCTTTTATTTATCATGAAAATGAAAAGCCTCAATCCTTGTATAAATATAAAGGAATAAGAAATGTTAAAAAGATTTTGCATGAGAATAGTACAAAAACTATACGATAACAGCTATATCGAGTATTCTCAAATTAACTTATATAGATATGCACTTTTAACTGGAATGGAATATATACTTTTTTTGTCTACTTGTTTTTTTTACGGGATACTTAGAGAAAAGCTATTTTTGACGATTATTTTTATAGTCATATTTTCCTGCTTAAGAACTAGTATAGGTGGGTTTCATATGAAAAACTATAGGAGTTGTTATATTTTATCTATTATGACATTTGTCTCGATAATAGAAATTTCAGATAGTATGATAGTCTCGACTGATATTTTATTATTTATAGGAGTATTTCAAATACTTTTTATAAGTGTAAACTTTTGGGTAAGAAAACAAATGACTATATCGTTCAATTTAGTAAGTGTTTTTATATGTGCGGTCATCATTTGGTTTTATTATCTGCATCAAGAGAAGTACATGTTAGTAATAGTTTTGTCTATAAGCGTTGTTGAAATATCAAGAGTAATTAAAGTGTACTTGGAGTTTAGAGAGAAAAATAAGGTTACTAATAAAAAAGTCCTATAGGAAGAAAATTCCTATAAGGACTTTTTTATGTACGCCTTGTGGCTCACGTCATTAAGGGAAGAAAGTTTCTAATCCGTCATAGTAGTGGGAAGGATCTTTTGAGCTTCTTCATCGCAGACACAAGAAAGATAACGTATAATTAATTTTTCGCAGTATGAATTTGAAGAATGTTGAATATTGCGGATAATTGCATCTTGTTTGCTGGATGTGCAGTGTTACCGAATAGGAATATCCAGTGATTTGAATATTCCGGATGATTTTCCATCAGCTGTCCGGTGATATGGAAATGCATAGTTCATCAAGCACAAAAAAGGTGATTTCCGAGTACCGTGAATAATCCAGTGCCCGTGTCCCTGCTGTCCGGTGACAGAAAACCGCAAATCCGTTTTTTAGGAAACCACCATTCCGGTAGTGGAAACCTTTATCATAAATCCTTTAGAATGTAATCATGCACCAGCTGGTGTAAATTCATTCAAAGGAGGTCATGACCATGACCAAGTATCGAGAGATTCTCAGGCTAAAAAGTCTGGGACTCAGTCAGCAGAGCATTGCCGACAGCTGCAATGTCTCCAAGAAAACGGTTAATCGCGTTTTGAAGCGTGCAAAGGAATTAAATATTTCCTGGCCGCTTGATAAAAGCGATACCGATGCTGTTCTTGCAGAAATGTTTTTTCCTTCTGCAAAGCAAGTCAGATCCAATAAACGGATGCCTGACTACGATTATGTCCACAAAGAATTACTCCGTAACGGAGTCAGTAAGAAACTCTTGTGGACAGAATACATGGAGGATTGTCATGCAAATGGCGAAAAACCACTTATGTATTCCCAGTTCTGCTATCACATCCAGCAGGATGAGCAGAAACGACGTGCTACCATGCATATCAACCGGAAACCTGGTGAGCAGGTTGAGGTCGATTGGGCAGGAGATCCTGCAACAATCATTGATCCGGATACCGGTGAGATCACCAAAGCCTATTTATTTGTCGGCGTGATGACTTATAGTCAGTACACATATGTGGAAGCATTTCTGGATATGAAGCAGAAATCATGGATTAATGCCCATGTTCATATGTACGAATATTTTGGTGGTGTTGCCAGAATTCTCGTACCGGATAACTGTAAAACAGCAGTTGTCCACAATGGTGGCTTTAAAGACCAGCAGGTCAATGAAACTTATCAGGAAATGGCCGAATACTACGGCACCGCTATTATCCCGGCGCGTGTCAGGGCTCCAAAAGATAAGCCGAATGCTGAGGGGACAGTAGGAAATATTTCTACTTGGATCACAGCAGCTCTTCGGAATGAACAGTTCTTCTCCCTTGCCGAATTGAATCTGGCAATCAGAGATAAGCTGGAACTGTTCAACCAAAGGCTCTTTCAGAAGAAAGAGGGTAGTCGGCGAAGCTTATTTCTTGGGGAAGAAAAACCATTGCTGGCACCATTACCTGCTACCCGTTTTGAACTGAGTGACTGGAAAGCAGCCACTGTCCAGTTCAATTATCACATATCTGTGGACGGAATGCTATACTCCGTTCCGTACGAATACATTAAAAAGAAAGTTGATATAAGGGTAACAGACACCACGATTGAAATTTTCTACAACCATAACCGCATTGCTTCCCATCGTCGTCTAAAAGGACGCCCCGGGCAGTACAGCACCATTACTGAACATATGCCGGCAGACCACCAGAAGTATCTGGAATGGAACGGTGACCGCTTCCGTAAATGGGCTGAGCGGATTGGCATAAATACGTACACTGCAGTCAATGCAATATTGACCTCCAAAAGTGTGGAACAACAAACCTACCGAAGCTGTATGGGGCTTCTTAAGCTTGCTGAGAAGTACTCAGATGCGTTACTGGAAGCTGCCTGTAAAAAGGCATTATCCTATACAGCATCACCCAGTTACAAGAGTATTAAAAACCTACTTGTAACCGGTTCAGAAAAACTGGCATCGGAAGCAATCGATACCAAGACCACACATAAAGCACATGGCATCACACGAGGTGCCGATTACTATCGGAGGTAAACGCATATGACCAATCAGAGTACAATGGATAAGTTAATAGAAATGCGCCTTACCACAATGGCAGATGCATTCCGCAACCAACTCAATGACCCAAAATTCAAGGAGGTTTCCTTTGAAGATCAATTCGGTATGCTGGTGGATATCGAATACAGCAGTCGCAAAAACAACCGTCTCAAAAGACTGATCAAGAACGCCGGTTTCGATCAGCCGGAAGCGAATATCATGGATATCAACTATACTTCCGGACGCAAGCTAAACAAGGAACTGATTCGCAGACTTGCTACCTGCGAATATATATCTGAACATCGGAATCTTTTTATTACCGGTGCTACAGGCTGCGGTAAAACTTACATGGCCTGTGCCTTTGGCATGGAAGCCTGTAAGCAGTATTACAATACCAAATATATCCGTCTGCCTGATCTGCTTATTGATCTGGAGGTGGCACGGACAGATGGCAACTACAAAAAGGTGATGGCTAAGTATGCCAATCCCGTTGTCCTGATTTTGGACGAATGGCTTCTATTGAAACCAACGGAATCTGAACAAAGAGATATCTTCGAACTACTCCATCGGAGACGCAAGAAATCTTCAACGATTTTTTGCTCCCAGTATGAGTTCGAGGAATGGTACGACCAACTGGGTGGTGATGATAGTCCTCTGGCAGATGCAATCATTGACCGCATTGCTCATGACAGTTATCGTATCAACATTACAAGCATTGATGCCGAACATGATATCTCGATGCGAGAGGTTTATGGCTTGGACAAAACATTACGCGAGTAAACTCGCATAAGCGGTTCCCGCTAGCCCGGACAGACGGTTTCCCGTCTGCCGGACTTGCGGTGTTACCGCACAAGAATATTCATACCGGAACTCAGATTTCCAATTTTCCGGATTTGAGTTCTCAACACAAGAATATCCAGATTCGGAAATTTAAAAAATTTGCAAAATGCAGTATTAGTCTTTTTATGCTTGTAGTGTAGTGCCTTTTATCAATTGATGTTTTATAAAAGCTGATATTTAATATGTATGCACAAAAGTGAATTTTATGCTGTCAGACAGTATAAAAATCTGTCGGAAATAAGTGATTATGAAGAAATGTTAAAGGTCTTCTGAGTATGACTCAGAAGACCTTTTTTTTGTGAAATTTATTTAGAACCGAACATTTAGTATTACATATACGGGATAAGAGTATAAGGAAAAAGACCTTTGCTCAAATTTCACTATAGGAAGGAGGTGAACTCTATGGAGCAATCTTCTTCCTATGACGAACTAACTGTCATGCATCAGTTTGATCGGAAATGCAAATTGGCATTAGAAGGCGAGAGGATAGATTATGAAAGACATATCATGTATCGAAGAAAACACGAAATTCTGTTTTCTGAAATGTCGGAAAAAGAAAGTTGCAGCCTTTCCGTGATGGACGAATATGAATTGGAAAAATACTGTTTTCAGACATGTGGATATGATGTGGAAGTAAAAGACGTTCTTTTGGCAGAAGCGTTGAAAACACTGACAGAAAGAAAAAGAGATGTCATTTTACTGTCATACTTCATGGAAATGAGCGATGCAGATATTGCAAGGCGTCTTCAGCTTGTGCGAAGCACCGTACATGAACATCGAACCCGTTCGTTAAAATTATTGAAGAATATGATGGAGAAAAGCATAGATGAAAACAAAGAGAAAAAAGGTTAATAATCAGAAGTTAGTACCGTTTGATGTGATAAAAAAAGCATCAAAAGGAGATGTTTTGTCTATTAATCAGATATTAAAACATTATGAAGGTTACATAGCGAGTTTATCTGTCAGGAAAATGTATGATGAATATGGTGGTATTCATTATTGTGTGGACGAAACGTTACGCAGACAACTGGAAACAAAACTGATAAAGACGATTTTGGGATTTAAGATTAAGCGTTAAATATTATAAGTGGGTATTGTATTCTCTTTCTGCCTAGAAAAGTATTTGACACGAACGTACCTTGACAACTTCACATTTATCCTGCAGGACACAAAAGCAGTGGAGCTGTGTGACGGATACGCCATGACTGCCTGTGGCTGGCACTTTGCGACATCGTGACGCAAAGTTGCCGGACATTGGAAACGAGGAAATAATGATAAGAGTATTGAAGTAAAGGTACGAGCGAAAAATATCCGGTCATAGACAAGATTACGGGAATCTTGTGCGAGGATGCTGTTTTTTGATAATGAGACTTCTGGAGATAAGCTACTCTGGTCCGAGAGGATGGTATATACCAATGAGGCTGCGTCCCGGCGGCCACCTGCAGGAAATCACTGGAAAGAAATATTAGAGAGGATATTTATATAGGTAGGAATTTAACGTTTACAAGAAAGGAGGCAGTAAAATTGCAGCAGAGAGTAAATAGGAAACGGTTTGTTAGATATAAAGAAGGAGCAGAAATGTACAGTATGTGTCAGAGTAAATTTGAAAAGATGGCAAAAGAAGCAAAAGCCATTTATAAACTGGATAAGCTGGTGTTGGTAAATTGTGATATTTTTGAGGCATATCTGGAAGGATTCCGATTGGATGTATAGAAAAGAGTTTTTGTACCGCAGAAAGTCCTTGACTTTTTGTAATGCGAAAAGTATAATGGTTATAGGTTATGAAGGAGGTGCATACAAGTGGCCAAAATGGGGAGACCAAAAGCAGAATCCCCGAAGAAAAAGAACGTGAGTTTTAGAATGACAAAAGAAGAATATGAAAAGCTCACGAAGTATGCAGAAGAACATAATCTGACCATAACAGAAGTATTGTATAAAGGTGTTCATTTGTTATATAGAACATCGTAAAGCGGTACAGGGACTCTTTTTCCTAAGAGGAAAGGAGTAACGATGGCAAAAGCAAGAAAAGATAATAGGGGCAGAGCTTTGCGGAAAGGCGAAAGCCAACGCCAGTCGGATATGATGTATGTGTATGCGTACACTGATCCTTTTGGAAAAAGAAGATATACTTATTCAAAGGATTTAGGAAAACTCCGTGAGAAGGAGAAAAGGTTGTTGAAAGACCAGTTAGACGGTTTGGATGTATATGCGGCGGGAAATGCAGATTTGAATTTTGTATTTGACAGGTATATTTCTACTAAGACAGATTTACGTAGAACAACGTACACAAATTACACATATATGTACGACCATTTTGTAAGAGAGACGTTTGGAAAGAAGAAAATCGGAGAGATTAAGTATTCTGACGTGCTGTATTTTTATTATCATTTAATTAATGAGAGGAATTTGCGGATCAACACTCTTGAAACAATCCATACGGTTCTTCATCCCACTTTCCAACTTGCGGTAAGGGATGATATTATCCGGAACAATCCGTCTGATGGCGTTATGGCACAGATTAAAAAGAAACAGGGAAAAAATCATGGAGTAAGACACGCACTAACAATAGAACAGCAAAGAGCTTTCATGAATTATACGGCAAGTAGTCCAGTGTTTTGTCATTGGACTCCGCTATTTACCGTTCTTTTGGGGACGGGATGCCGGATTGGAGAAGTGATCGGGCTTCGTTGGCAGGATGTGGATTTTGAAAAACGTTTAATTAGCATTAACCATAGTGTTACTTACTATCCACGCCGAACAGATACGACAAGATGCGAATTTGCTGTTTCATTACCTAAAACAGAGGCAGGCATTCGTACAGTTCCGATGATGGAGCCTGTATATAATGCTTTTATGGAAGAATATGAATATCAAAAAGAAAATGGATTCAGTACCGTTACACTCGACGGTATGGAGGGATTTATTTTTACAAATCGGTTTGGCAATCTTCATAATCCGCAGGCAGTCAACCGGACAATCAGGCGTATCCGGGAAAACTATAATGCAGAGGAAATTTTGAAAGCAAAAAAGGAGAAAAGAGAGCCGATCATTATTCCGCATTTTTCCTGCCATCATTTGAGACATACTTTTTGTACGAGATTCTGCGAAAATGAAACGAATATTAAGGTGATACAGGCAGTTATGGGACATGCAAATATTGAGACAACGATGGATATATATGCCGAAGTCACCGATATGAAAAAAACAGAAGCAATAGAAAAATTATCACATAATTTAGACATATTCTAGGAAAGAGTCCTTGTGGGTTCGATTCTATGAGGTGCAACAGAATTATGTGGTGTGCAACAGAACTACAACAAATACATACTGAATAATACCTTATAATAGGTTGAAGTCTTTTTGAAAATAATGTATAATACCCGATAGTATGGGATAGTATGGTAAGCGAATCAGTTTTCCCGACAATGAAAACACTTGATAAGTAAGAATAGGCAGAAATGCTAATAAAATAAGGCATTCCCGAGGTTTTAGGGAGTGCCTTTTTTAGTGCTACTGTTATAAATACTGTTATTTTTGTTGAATGAATGTTATTGATAATTGTCAGTTATCAAGAAAATAGTATAATATTGTAATACATAAAAATAAAAAAGTCAAGAAAAATACAGAAAAAGCTTGACACAACTTTATTAGCGTGTTAATATCAACACAACAATAAAAGTTCTTTGACAACTTATCTATCTCCCGGCTACTTTGAACGGATAATAATATGTTTGATGATATTTGAATTGTTCACAATATTAGAAACACAATGAAGCCACCGTGTAATAAAGAGACTTTGACCAGTAGCCAATAATGCAGTTCTAAGCAGGGTTAATAGAAGAAGTAATCTGAAAAGATTAGCCTGAGATATAAATTATAAGATTTTGGAGAGTCATTTTAAGAAAATTGATATTTGTATATTGTTATTTATATGCAAAATTCAATTTTTTTGAAATGGCTCTCTTTTTTATTTATGTCAAGAGCAGAAAGGAGAAAACATGAGAAAGGCAACATTTGAAGTTATTGAAAATCCCTTATTAGTTAATACAAGCGGATTACAGGCACTTACTCAAAGTGGCAGACCTTTAGCAATCAAAATTGGAGAATTAGCAGGAGCAAAAGTTCAAATTGGAAGGTCTGTTCGTTGGAATCGAGAAAAGGTTGAATCTTACTTAAACAAAATATCAACAACAGATTGAAAGGAACAAATATGAATGATTTAGTTAAAATTGCAGGACTTGATATTGATTTTGTAAAAGCTGTAAAAAAGGCAAATGAAGGAGAATCAATTATTATTCCAAGTACTGAAAACGGACAACCTGTATTAGTGTGTTGGAATATTCCTTTATGTTCAATCGCTAGGAAGCAACTTCTACAGATTGCAAAGAACAAAAATAAAAAGTGTGTCAAATTTTATAGTGTTGACAAAGGTCATATTTGCACATTGGTGGTGATTTGAAATGCGAATGACAATAAGTCAATTAGAAGAGTGTAAACGCTTATTATCAACGACTTGTCGGCTACAATTTCAAGAACCACCACAAAATTATGAATTAGGCTTGAGACAACTAAATGCACTATATCGGCAGATAAATTATCAGATTACACATACACCTAAATATAATCATATAGCTGTGATTATTTGCTTATCTGAACATAATGGCGAATTGTGTTACATTGCTTATGAACATATAGGAAGAAAGGGAAGACCTCGAAAGGTATTTATTCCTAATGGAAATATAGCTGTGGGAAAACAACCTGAAGCACACCCTCACTTGCATTGTTATTTTGCAGGAGCAAACAGCTTTTCTCTTGCAAACCAAATATGCACTAAGCAGAACGGAAAAGCCAAAAAGCAGGGCAAAAGTAAACCAGTTCTAAAGAGTGCCAAAAGTAGTTTTTCAGTAGATTATTGCCGACAACAAGCCTCTGCAATTAGAGAAATCGGAAATGTTGATTATTATGCAAGATTGCAAGATTTAGTATGATTTACACTTACAAAATTTTAAATAACAAACATCTTGAAAGCTAGTAAAAATAAGGATTTATCCAATGCAAGCACAAACTATGTAATAAATATATATAACTAATATAACAGTTATAATATGCAATCTATGGCAGATAGGAGATGATGATAATAGCATTGTATAATTTAGCGAATTTGTGTTATTTGACAAAGGAAGAAAAGTGTTATCAACACTTGATATTGTCCTTGTCGTTATACGGAAATTCGCTTATAAGCATTAAAAGAAAACGCATGAGAGGAAAATACTTTATTTCTTGCACCTTTTGGAGTGAATCAAAACAAGTACAAAATAGCTTAGATTACTACTTGCAAGGGGAACAGATAGAGAAATTTATAAGGCTTATAAGAAATGATAAATCATTGAAAGGAGTTGATATAAGTTGAAAAATTATGAAAGCAGATTAAGAGCAATACAAAAGATTGCAGACGGAAAAACAGCAAAGGTTGTATTTCTTGATTTTAGAAACGGAAAGCATTATTTAGACGGGAAACCAGTTGATATTAATACTATTAAGGCAGATGTTATCATCATTGATGATATACCGGAATCTGTGGAAGGAAGTGAGACAGAAAATGAGAGTGACGGATAATGCTTTAATTTCAGCACTTTTATCTTGCCCCACAATAAAACAAGCCAGTGAATCAGTTGGACTTTCAGAACAATCGGTTTATAGTCGATTAAGAAAGCCTGATTTTAGAACGAAACTACAAAATGCAAGAACAACACAATTTCAAGTTATTTCAAATAAGCTAGAGAATGCCAATTTTGTGGCACTTGATACACTTATCAACATTCTTGATGATAGCGAAGTATCAGCTGGAATCAAGGTTAGAGCTTCCCAAACGCTTCTTGATTTATCATTAAAGAGTAGAGAGCAAGCAGACATTATAAGCAGAATTGAGAATCTTGAACAGATGTTGGACGAACAAAGTAAACAAGTATAGTAAACTTTATTAAATATTTTTAAATTCCACGAAAGGAAGTGATTATATGAAGAATTTAGCAACAGACATTTTAAGAGCAGAGAAGAAAAAAGCTAAAATATGGCAAATTGCAACTATAGTTGTGGTTATTGTAGCAATAGCAGAATTATTAATTATTATGAATTAATGCAGTAAAGGAGATTATTTATTATGACAAAAATTGAAAAAGAAAAATTAACAATGACATTAGGAACTATCGGAGATTGCATGAGTTTGATTAATAAGTACAAGGCAGATTATAAGCAGGCAGTCGATAAGATATTAGCTGATAAAACAAGGACATCTGAATTTAAAAATGAGCAGATTGCATTTTGTAAGAAAGAACTGGATAAAAATGTACTTTCTGCAAAGTCCAAGATAAAAGAATCTGTAACAGAGATTAGACAGTTTGTTGGAAAGCCTTTTGATTTATCGCAGAATTATAATAATGCCCTTGATTATATTAGCACTATGCACAAAGCAGGAGCGTTAAATCCTGCAATGGTAGAGAACATTATTGATGAATACCGAGGAAATGAATCTGTATTATTATATTTACGCACAAAGCTGTCAGAAATGGGTATACAGACATATCAGTTTGACGAAAATATGTTTTCCACATATGAAACAGATGTAAATGGAAATCAGTCATTTATAAGTCCTACAGTGTTCTTTGATGATTTAGAAAGAACTATTGACGGAGGTAATAACAACCTTATAGCGTTTGCACTAGGTAGAACAGAAAAGGTTCTTGGAATCAATAGTGTAGGTATCAGCAACTATATATCTTCAATAAGCGAAGAAAAGGAATATCCTGCTGTTATGTAATTCTTATAAGCAAGAAACAATGAATTTCGCATCAAATTTGCGTTTTAAGTGTGAAATAGTATATTTGTATACCCTCGCACTTAAAACCGCAAATATGCGTGAATTTTAAAGCAATTAACTATATAAAAGTTATCCACAAGTTATCCACAGAGCTATCAACAATTCCGAAAAATACATACGGATTTTGCAACAAAAATAACAGTATTTTATAACAGTAAGGAAGTAAAAGTCTGAAAAAACCTTGTATTTACAAGCTTTTTTTGAAAAATGTTTACATTGTAAATAATAAAATATTGTGTTTTTGGCTATTCTGTTATACAATTATTGTACGGACAACAAATAGAGAGGTGATGAAATGAACAGTCCGAAAAAGCGAGGTAGACCTAAAGAAAGCAATCCAAGAAATAAGCGTTTTGAAGTGCGAATGACACAAGAGCAAGAACGATTACTTACAGAGTGTTCAGAAAAGGCAGGGATTACAAAAACAGACGTGATTATAAGAGGAATTGAATTGTTTAGGAATACATTATAAAAGGCTAGTCACTCCCCGACCAAAGCGAATGACTAACCCATACATAGAGTACAGACAGAATATCCGTACTGTGAAATATTTTATCATAGTGCAGATAATCTATCAATTAGTATTAGAAAGGTTATAGGTGGCATTATGGCAAGGAAGAAAGCAAGTAAGAGATATGATAGCAAAGGAATCGTGTTAAAAACTGGTGAATATCAACGCAAAGACGGAATGTATCTTTACAAGTATAAAGATACAATGGGTAAGCAGAGAATTATATATAGTTCAACATTGGCAGAACTAAGAGACAAGAAAGAACAGACGGAGCAGGACTTAAAGGACGGTATTAAAACTGCAAAGGAAAATACATTGACTGTAAATGATATGTTTGATAGGTATATAGCAACTAAGACGGAATTAAAAGACAGTACACGAAACAATTATAAGTATATGTATGAGCATTATATAAGAGATTCATTTGGACAAAAAATGCTTGCTAGTGTGAAGTATTCAGATGTAAAGGCATTCTATACAGCATTAATAAAAGATAAGGGATTCAAGCCGAACTCAATGGAAATAGTGCATACAATATTACACCCTACCTTTACCCTTGCGGTGCGTGATGATTATATCCGTAAGAATCCGACAGACGGAGTAATGGCAGAAATTAAGAAATCTCATAATTGGGAAAAGCCTAAAAGACACGCATTGACAGAAGAACAGCAAACAGCTTTTATAAATTTTGTGGCAAATAGTGATACATATAGTCACTGGTTACCTTTATTCACAACATTTTTAGGAACTGGTTGTAGAGTGGGAGAAATAATCGGTTTACGTTGGAAAGACTGTGATTTTGACAACAATAGTATAAGTATCAATCATAATATGATTTATAGACAACAAGAGGACGGAAAGTGCGAATTTCATATTACAACACCTAAGACAGAATCGGGAAAACGAACTATTCCAATGCTTTCAGAAGTAAAAAAAGCATTACTTACAGAGCGTAAGAATCAAGTTGCACAGGGTACATTTTTTAACAATACAGTTGTAGACGGATACAAGGGCTTTGTATTTGTGAATCGTTTCGGATATATTCATAACCCAATGACAATTAATCGTGCAATAGTGCGTATTTATAAAGCATATAATGAGCAGGAAACAAAGCAGGCAAAAAAAGAAAATAGAGAGCCTATATTGATACCGCATTTTAGTGTGCATAATTTACGCCATACCTTTTGTACAAGATTTTGTGAAAATGAATCTAACATAAAGGTAATTCAAGATATAATGGGGCATAGTGATATTACAACAACAATGAATATATATGCAGAAGCCACAGAGAAGAAAAAGCAGGAAAGTTTTAAGAATTTGGAGGGCAAAATAAAAATTTGCTAGTATAAAATTATAACGATTATGAACCACCAAAGCAGAAATGCAGAGGTGGTTTTTTAGTGTTACAAATACTGTTATTTTTTATGCCTGTTACTGTTATATATTACTGTTATTTTTGCAATACGCTACACAAAGCAAGACAAAACGAAAATAGCCTAAAGTCATTGTATTTACTGGGTTTCTTGCTATATGACAAAACAAGACAACACTATACAAAATCAAAGTTGAGAGGTTGTATTTTAATCCCGACGATGAAGTCATTAGGTTCAGACAAGAGTGCTGCAAAGTCTGAAAAGAGTACTTCTACAGAAGAAGCAGCAGCATCAGAAGGTGATAATAATGGTTTCTTTACAGCTAATGATAAGATTGATTTTTCTAATGTTAAGGTAGAGCCATTATTTGAAGAAGCTGTTGACTTTGATACATTTTCTAAGTCAGATTTCAGGGCTGTTAAGGTTAAGGAATGTGTTGCAGTTCCTAAGTCAAAGAAGTTACTTCAGTTTACTTTAGATGATGGAACAGGCACAGACCGTACAATCCTTAGCGGAATCCATGCTTACTATGAGCCAGAAGAACTTGTTGGAAAGACACTTATAGCTATCACAAACCTTCCACCTAGAAAGATGATGGGAATAGAATCTTGTGGTATGTTACTTTCAGCAGTAAACAATCTCAAGGATTCTGAGGATGAAGAGCTTCATCTTCTTATGGTTGATAACCACATTCCAGCAGGTGCAAAGCTGTACTAAAAACGAGCTGTACCTTATTGGTGGAAATTTGTAAAATTATAAAAATACGCCAATTTTACGCCAAACGATGCAGAGTTTGATGTAAGAAAACAATATAATGATATGGAATCAGACGATATGACATATGAAGCTCCATTGGATAGAGAAATCTGTTTGATGGGGCTTAATTACATATAGAACAAAGATTTTAATAATAAAGGAGAATTTGAGGATGCAGAATTATGATGGTCAATTTAAACTAAATGGACAGGAATATTTTTATAGAGCAAAGGATGACAGTGGAAGTTCAAAAATTATGAGGGTTAACAATGAAGAACATCATTACAGAATGATTGAAATAACTAATAATGAAACTGGGAATTATCATGTTATGATGATTAGTACAGGAGATTCATTTACTATGTTTGCATTATTGATTTTATTCGAGAAGCATTTGGCTACAATGCATCGTTTATCTCAGATGTATCTGTTAGAAATCAGCTAGTTTCCTATGTAAATGCAGGGTACTCATCTGCTATGTATGAGAAATGCCTGAAACCTGAAGTTGGACTTTCACTTATGGTATATTCGGATGGCTTATCATCTCAACGAAATTCATTCGAAGAGACTCAAATTGTGAATATGGTTCTTGAGCTATGGAGAAAAGGTCTTACTAGTCACCCTGATTTCAAAAAATTCTTTGAAAAAGGAGTGGGTATAGTAATTCCGCATAGAGCCCAGTGTACCGCAATTAGGAAACGATTAATTACTGAATTCAAAAGAATTCTACCAACAGGAAGTTATAGTCCAGCTGAGATAAAAAAAGTTATCAACGCCTCGGTAGATACAGTAGAAAGGTTCCAAGGACAGCAGAGAGATATTATTCTTGCGGGATACGTTTTAGGAAATGAGGATGCAATCAGCGATGAAGAAACATTTATTTATGATTCATGTCGACTTAATGTGGTTATAAGTAGAGCTAGATATAAAGCAATAATTATTGCTTCTAGAGAGCTAATGGACAACATAAGTAACGACATAGACGTCTTAGAATTACAGAAGGCTTTTCAGAAACTAAAGGTTTATTGTAATGATAAAACCGTTATAAGTGAACCAGGATGGAATAACGGTGAATTGTACACTAAAGAGATTATATAAGTAGAAGGAAATAGAAAAGTAAAAAAGTCGGTTAATGACAGCCCAATTTGGGCTGTCATTTTTAACGTACACTTTATTTGGTAATTTATAATCACGAACCACTAAAAGATTATATTTTGTACGATTAAGGAGGTGCGTTTATGTCAGAGATATTTTTTACTATCACAGGAACTTGTTATCGCCATGGTCAGGGATAACGTATAATTAATTGCGCAAATTCATTTTTGGTACTTTTGATTTCCTAAAATTGGTTGTTGACAATTGGTTTAAGACTGCATAGAATATATAGCACATAGAAAAAGTTTGACTTTTACAGAGCGACATTGTGAAAACGATGTTAGCTCTGTTTTTCTTTTTACGATAAATATAAGTAGAAATTAAAAAGGAAATTTGAGGTATACATAGCCTACAGAAAAAGGTTGCGTGAAGCCACATAAAAATGTATAATTAGGAGTAATGAATTTCATATTAAATGATATTGGAGGTACTCATGTCACAGTCGGTTACGATAAAGAGTAATAAATATGGAATCAATTTAATTTTAGATGAGGATATGTCATTTGCTGATTTGATAAAGGCAGTTGTAGAGAAGTTTAAGGCATCCGCCAATTTTTTTAAAAACGCAAAGCTTGCCATTTCCTTTGAGGGAAGGCATCTTTCAGATGAAGAGCAGCAGCAGATAATTGCAGCTATTGAGGAAAATACCACAATTGAGATTTTGTGCATTGTGGAGAGTGGTACCGAGCAGGAAGCCATTATGAAGGAGCAGGTTGAGGCATTTAATGAGGCAGTGCAGAAGCAGTGCGAGAATGTTGCAACAGTCAGTGTTCCGGAGCAGTTTTACCGTGGTACGCTCAGGTCAGGCCAGGTGATTACCAGCGAGTCTTCGGTCACAATCATAGGTGATGTCAATCCGGGAGCCAAGATTATAGCTCAGGGCAATATCGTTATTCTTGGTGCATTAAAGGGCAATGTTCACGCCGGATGTACAGGTGACAGGAGCTGCTTTGTATTTGCACTTGACATGCAGCCGATTCAGATTCAGATTGGTGATTTGATTGCGAAGAGTCCGGACGAGCCTCAGCCAAAGCACAGGGTAAGGCGCAAGGAAAAACCGGCGCAGGAGCAGGCGCAGATAGCCATCGCAAAGGATGGATATATTTACATCGAACCAATTACTAAAAATATTTTAAATAGCATTTAGGAACGTAGGAGGAAGAAAGTTCATGAGCGAAGTAATCGTTATCACATCAGGAAAGGGTGGTGTGGGCAAGACCACAACCACAGCAAATATTGGTACAGGTCTTGCACAGTTAAATAAAAAGGTTGTTATGATTGATACTGACATCGGACTGCGTAACCTGGATGTTGTTATGGGACTTGAGAATCGTATTGTATACAATCTCGTAGACGTCGTTGAGGGCAAATGCCGTATCCGTCAGGCTCTTATCAAGGATAAGAAATATCCTGATCTGTGTCTGCTTCCATCAGCCCAGACAAGGGACAAGGATGCTGTTACACCTGAGCAGATGGTTGAGCTTATCAATGAGCTTCGTGAGGAGTTTGACTATATTCTGCTTGACTGCCCGGCAGGTATCGAGCAGGGCTTCAAGAATGCCGTTGCAGGAGCTGACCGTGCACTTGTTGTCACTACACCTGAGGTATCAGCAATCCGTGACGCTGACCGTATTGTTGGCCTTCTCGAGGCAAATGAGATGAAGCGCATTGATTTGATTGTCAACCGTCTGCGTGTCGATATGGTTAAGCGCGGTGATATGATGAATGTGGATGATGTTACAGAGATCCTTGCAGTCAACTTAATCGGTGCAGTACCGGATGATGAGCAGATTGTTATTTCTACAAACCGTGGTGAGCCGTTAGTTGGCTCAGACAGCCTTGCAGGAAAGGCATATATGAATATCTGCCACCGTATCATGGGCGAGGAGGTTCCTTTACTTGATTTAAACCAGAAGCATGGTGTATTTGAAAAGCTAAAGGATATGTTTAAGAAAAATTAAAGGGGGATACGTACCATGGGTATAATGGATTTATTTAAAAAGAAATCTTCTGGTAATGTTGCAAAGGATCGCCTGAAGCTGGTGCTGGTTTCTGACCGTGCAAACTGCTCATCGGAGATGATGGAGATGATGAAAAGGGATATTATTGAGGTTATTTCCCGCTATATGGATATTGATGCTGAAGCTCTTGATGTGAAAATCACAGAGACAGAGTCTGATTCTAACAACGGAATGGTTCCGGCACTCGTTGCCAATATTCCTATCCGTGACATGAAGCATCGTCCGGATCCAAGATAGAGTAAATAAAATAGTAGGATATGATAAGATATGAGGGTCAAAAGGTGTTTTGACCCTTTAATTATTATATTGAATAAAAAAGACTTGATTTGATATTAGAGTGTGATATACTTTAATACGTTACAAATAAATAAATTTTAGCAGAGTAGACACATGTGCGTTAAGTGCCGGATGAACAGGGAGTTGTCACCCGGACGAAAAGAAAATCTTGCGGTACATGAGTCGCATCCCGCTGCATCCGAAGATATTAATTATCTCCTGTTGTAGTTCGGTGAGGTCTGCAAAGGAGGTAATTTTTTAATGAAAAAATTCGTTACTTTGTTCACCGATTCTGCCCGAGAGCTTAAATCGGTCAGAACCATCACAACTATGGCAATGCTTGCTGCAGTTGCCGTTATCCTTGGATATTTCTCCATCGAATATGGACAGTTTATCCGTATCGGTTTTTCCGGTATTCCAAATGGTATCGTTGATTACCTGTTTGGACCGGTTGCCGGAGCTGTTTTCCACGGAGCGCTTGACATCATCAAGTATCTGATGAAGCCTACAGGACCATTTTGTCCACAGCTTACACTTGTTGTAATGCTTGCAGGTGTTTTATATGGATGTTTCTTTTATAAGAAAAAGCTTACCATATGGAGAGTGCTTGCTGCGAAGTTTGTAGTAATGCTCATCTGCAATGTCATTCTCAATACTCTGTGTCTGCAGGTACTGTATGGACAGGCACTTATGGCAATCCTTCCAATGCGTGCACTGAAGAACCTTATTATGTGGCCGATAGATTCAATTGTCTTTTTCGGCATTGCAAAGGCACTGGAGCAGATTGGATTGTTCCGTACCTTCCGTAAACAGGAGCTTGTAAAGAATGCATAGCAACAGGTGAATGGACCGGGTACTCAAATGAGAGTACCCGGATTTTTTATTTAATGAAAAGAAATACGTATAATGTGGTATGTGTATCATGTTCTTTATAATATATATAAATGATGAAAAAGGAACATAGCAACAGAATAATGCACAGACAATATAATGCACAAAATATTACAATAAAATAATATTTTAAGTGTTAAATGACAGTTTTTATTTATAATTTTAAGCATAAGTGTCTTTAAACTGACAATTGTGAGGTATTTCGCATTTTTAATGAAAATTGTTGACACAATATATTGAACGTGATATTGTTTACTTGTTCAAAATAATACACAAAAGAAAACGAACAAACAACTACATATTAATTATGAATATTTAAGAGCAAAGACGCTAACCGGTGAAGCACTTTGCTCTTTTTTATTTATCAAAATCACAAGGATATTTAAATTAGGAGGTAATATATTATGAGATTAAAAGACACAGGATTAACAGCACAGGACATCAAAGACAAAGTAAAGAAGTATATGATTGAGACATATGAGCGTTTCGATTTCATCGCTGAGACTGCTGAGGGCATGTATCTGTATGATGAGAATGGCACACCATACCTTGACTTTTACGCAGGAATCGCCGTAAACAATGCCGGCAGCAGAAACCCTAAGGTTGTTGCAGCAGTCAAGGATCAGGTGGATGACATCATGCATACATTCAACTATCCATACACCATTCCACAGGCTTTGCTTGCTGAGAAGGTTTGCAAGACTATCGGAATGGACAAGATTTTCTACCAGAACTCAGGAACTGAGGCAAATGAGGCTATGATTAAGATGGCTCGTAAATATGGTATAGAGAAATATGGTCCAAACAGATATCACATCGTAACTGCAAAGGACGGCTTCCACGGCAGAACCTTCGGTGCTATGTCAGCAACAGGACAGCCTGGAAACGGATGCCAGGTGGGATTTGGTCCAATGAA